>OWHZ01000060.1_pt1 | contig 87940 bp, 79 predicted proteins | sample 1732651 | NCBI WGS metagenome assembly OWHZ01 (sample SAMN05065738, study PRJEB22554) | human gut metagenome | biome: ENVO:2100002; feature: ENVO:00000062; material: ENVO:00002003 | host: Homo sapiens | place: USA
CTCTATTGTAGGTTCGATTCCTATAGGAGACGCTCATTTTTAGCGGTAATGAAGACAAAATCATTGCCGCTTTTTTCATGCTTTTTTTTGATTTTGATGGCAAATTTGTCAGCGAAAAGTGATTGAAAAATGGATTTTGTCAGCGAAAATGAAATCTTGTCATCAGGATTTATTTTTCAGATCGTCACCCGGAGAGATAAGGCACAATGTAGGATAAGAATTGGGGTGTAAATCAGAGTAAAAGTAACACTATTTTCTTGCCTGGTATAAGGCCTGTCGGAAGAGTCCGTTCAGATTAGATAATAACAATCTATTCTGGACGGGCTTTTTTACGTTCAGGGAAAGGAAGTTGCATATGGCAGAAAAAACAGAATTATTGGAAGAAGATGAAAAAGTAGTTGAGATTGAGCTGGAAAGATTGAGAGGATTTGAAAATCATCCATTCAAGGTCAGGGCAGACAGCCAGATGATTGAATTACAGGAGAGTATCAAAAAGTATGGTATCTTAAATCCTTTAATAGTAAGACCGAAGAAAGATGGATGTTATGAGATTATATCCGGGCACCGAAGAAAATTTGCTGCTGAGAAAATAGGATATAGAAAGGTTCCTGTGATAATACGAGTCCTTAAAGATGATGAAGCTGTTGTATTAATGGTTGATTCAAACCTACAAAGAGAAATGATCAGCCCAAGTGAAAAAGCATTTGCTTATAAGATGAAGTACGAAGCAATCAAACGAAAAGCCGGAAGAAGAAAATGTGGTCAGGTGGACCATAATTTAGGAAAGAAGAGTATTGAGCTGATCGGAGAGGAATGTGGGGACAGTCCAAAACAGGTTCAGCTTCACAGATTTTTCTCAGTCACTTATACAGCAGAGCAAATGAGGTGGGAAATATTGGAAATGTTGAAATTAAATATGAAAAAATATTGGGATGCGTAAAGGAGAAAAGGATTATGTGTAAAGTAATAGCAGTCTCGTCCTCTGGGTTCTCGCCAATTATATCTTTGCCGTGATCTCACACCTGCGCGCTTCATTTCCGGCAGTTCTTCTGCTCTCCGTGCGCCTGATGGCAGGTCACATCAAAGAAAATTTCATCTTATTATTTACAATGGCCGGCGCCTGCCTCATCGTCTTCCTGGTTCCCGGACTTTTCGTCCTTTTTCCCGGAATCCTCTGCGGCATCGCCAGCCATCTGATTGAGCCTGGTTAAAAAAAGGCTCTTGCTATTGATTAATCCAGTTCTTTATAGTCAAAACTGCGGAATTCTGCTGTCTGATCGTATCCGGAGTAGTCCACGCATGCCATGCCGACAAATGCTCCGGTGAAGAATCCACCGTATGACTGGAGTACGTAATCATCGGACAATACAGCGGCATCCAGTGTGCCCGGAATCTCTGTATAGTTCTTTCCGTCAAAGGAATACTCGTAGCTGTAAGACTGCTTTCTTACTTTTGTGCGAAGCCATACAAATTCAACATCATCCGGTACAGGAATCGCATCGTCGCGAAGGAACGAACGATAGCCGCCACGATTGCACTCTGCCACTTCGATCACGCGGCCATTTTTCTCATTCCACGTAACGAAAGCGAATGACCAGTGCTTATCATTGTAAAAATTTGTCAATCCAGCCATCTGCTGATAGTTGAACGGATCAAATTTCACTTTCACTTCGGCATCAAAGTTAAATGCCTGCCAGCGTTTAGCCACCAACGAAAGCTCATGCTTATTGCTGAGGGATCCTTTTCCGACCAATGTCAGCCTGCCATCCCCTGTCGTACCCATTTCCTCGGTAAATGGTACGCGGAGGGTATTCCACTCATCATGAAGTTTTGGTGTGTCAAATTCATCATGCATCGAATGATCTGCCGGTGCTTCTGTCAAGATTGCATCTTTCGGTGCATCCACAAGCACTTTTCCGCCATGTCCGCCCTCGATACGAGGCCAGCCTTCTTCATCCCAGTATACTTTCTGAATTGCCGTCTCACGGCCAAGCGGACACCAGCCGCGTGGGTCGATCGAACTTTCATTTTCGTGGTTCCACGGTCTTCCACACAAACTTGCATAATACCACTCACCGCCGGGAGTCTCTACGAGAGCACCATGTCCCTGCTTCTGGATCTCAAGTTCCGGCGTATCAAAGTTTGTAATAAACGGATCGCCAGGCTCTGTCTCAAAACTCAACGCATCTAACGTCTTTGAACGAGCTACTACTTCCTGATGTGTCCAAACAGTTCCACCCTGTGCAGCAAACAGATAATAATATCCGTTGATCTTATACAAATGTGGTCCCTCAACCAGTTTAACGTCCGTTCCGGCGTAGATCGTACGTGCTGTCTCCGGTTTTAATTTCATTGTATCTGTGTCAAATTCTGTCACTGTAATACCGTCAAAAGCATGGTGGTATTCGCGATGATCCCATGTCTGCTGAACAAGGTATTTGCGTCCGTCATCATCATGGAACAACGATGCGTCAAATCCCACACCATTGACACGGATCGGATCCGACCATGGTCCGCGGATATCTTCTGCCGTCGTCAGATAATTGATCATATCTTTGAACGGTCCTTCGGTTACTTTTACATCCGTATAAATCAGCCAGAATTTTCCATCTGCATAGGAAAGATCCGGCGCCCAGATACCTCCCGATGACGGATTTCCTTTCATATCAAGCAATGTCGTCGTGGACAATGCGGATGGAAGAAGATTCCAATGTACTAAATCTTTTGACTCGTGCAGACGAACTCCCGGAAACCACTCAAACGTAGAGTTCGCAATGTAATATGTATCATCCACACGGATAATGGATGGATCTGCATTAAATCCCGGCAAAACCGGATTTTTAATCTGCAACATAACTGTATGCCTCCTTATTGTTAATCTATCTCTATCATACAGGAAAATGGGGGGTTTGCAAAGGGAAAAAGAAGAATTTATTCATCCTCTGCCTGAGCAAGCATGGAAGTAGCTGCCTGCTGCAAGATGCTCTCTTTCGAGAATCTTGTCATCTCATCTGCCATATCAGTATCACGGATACGGGATTCAGCGGACTGCAGGTTCTCAGATGTGTTGTCATCAACTTTGACAGTGTACTCAAGACGGTTCTGAATCAATGTCACTTACAGGTCATTTTTATACATGTTCTGATAAAATTTTATGCGGTCTTGGAAGAATGTATGTCGGTGGAGGAGAACTTACGGAAAATATTGATGATGTTGGAGGAGCAGGAACAGCAGAGTTTGCAAGTAAAGCCATTGATATATTTTATATGAGTAGAAAATAAAATTTCAGTAGTCGATTGGATGAGATAAGTATAAGTGTAAAGGTGGGAGTAGTAGCTTCCACCTTTTTCAATCGAGAAATTCCGGAGTAAATATAAGTAAATTATGGTCAAAAAAACATCGACATCCGACCTCTTACACGCTATAATATATGTAATCTAATAAGAAAACAGTGTTATCATTACGGCTATGCTGTAGTTGGAATGGTAGCCATATATATGAATCCGCTGGAACGGAATGGCTGAACCCTCAGGGTGACAATGTCAGCGGTTTGACAGCGAAAACCATTTTTCTCAGACGATTTTAAGTTTTCTTATTTTGACATGGAATTACAGAATAGTTAGAAAAATCAAGGCTTTCCTTGACTTGGATTAACTTAGAATTATATATGTTTCCAAGGTGGATTCGAGCTCCTAAGCACTAGTTGAGGGTTCGATTCCCGCAGGGAACATCGATTTTTTTGCAGCAATGATCGTAAAAATTCATTGTTGCATTTTTTATTTTATGGGGCTTGCGAGCACCGAAAAGACAAAATGGGCACCGAGAACTAAATCTATTCAAGCACACAATGGAGATAACTAAAGTGTAGGATGAGATTTAGGTTATCAATGAATGTCCAATGCTTGGACTAGGAACTTTTATGTTATCACCAGAGGATGCCTACACAAGTACATTAGAGGCATTAAAAATGGGATATTCCCTAATTGATACAGCAAATGCTTATGTAAATGAGCGTGCAGTTGGAAGAGCAATCAAGGATAGTGGAATTGACAGAAAAAATATATTTACCATAATAATACGAAGAAGTATTTTGAATTTCAGCAATAAGTACAGAAGATAAATAGAAAAAGAGCTTCCACGCATGTTCTGTAGTAGAACTGCGTGGAAGCTCTTTTTCTGTAAGGAGGGAACTATAAAAAAGAATTATTGGTAAAGTTTACAGGCATCCGTAAGCAACTTCACGCATTCTTAAATGGTGATATTGTTCGAGGTTTGGCTGCAGATTGTGCATATATACAATGGAAAGTCCGGTTTCCGGATCACATTCTGCCCAGGTTCCGGAGCCACCGGTCCAGCCAAACTGACCGAGCATGCCATTGTGCTGACCTTCGTAGCGGTTCATCAGGGTACGCATACCATATCCGTAACCGTATCCGGCAAGATAGTCATTGGAGAAATCTTCCTTTATCATAGTTGGAGTCAGGGTATTCGTACGGATCAGATCTATGGTTTTTCTTCCGAGAATATGTTCTCCATTGTGTATGCCACCGTTTGCCAGCATCTGCATCAACTTTGTGTAGTCACGACAGTTGGTAATGACGCGGGCAAAGCCGGGAACCGTTCCAAGAGGCCCGACAAAGGAAGCTTCGTGTACTTTATCCGGAACGGTCAGACAGTCAGGATCGGCAAGGGTTTTGCCAGGTTTCAGGTAATAATTTTTTACAAGCCGTGATTCAAGGTCTCCGAACAGGAAATTTGCGGAACTGTCCATATCCAGAGGCTCAAACAGCATTTCTTTGATGACCTGTTCTGCTGGCTTGTCACAGAGTACTTCTAAGAGACCGGCGGTCAGCTCGCTGGCAAAACCATAAAGAAAGCGGGTTCCAGGTTCGAAAGCAAGGGGAACTCTTGCAGCAGCTTTAATCTGGTCGCGCAGAGTGAAGTAACCGTTGGCACGCAAAGCTTTCATTTCATCCGCCATTGCTTTTGCAGTTGGGTGATGAACCGGGATGCCTCCTATGATCATTTCGTAAGGAAGACCGCAGGTCATATTAAAAATTTGTTTTACTGTGATCGGATGCTCAACAGGAACTTCTTCGAGCGTACCGTTCGGTAGCTGGATGATTTTGGTAGAATGTCGGAACTCTGGAAAATATTCATAGAGCGGATCTGACATTAGGAAACGACCTTGTTCATAAAGCATCATACCGGTTGTATACATTGCAATTTTGGTCAGGGAAGCCTGGCGGAATACATGATCAGCAGTAAGAGGAACGGTATTTTCCTTATCTGCCCAGCCAAAGTAATTTTCATATAGGATTTCTCCTTTTTTGGCGATCATACAACTGCAGTTCGGGAGTCCATCATCTACATATTTCTGTAAAAGGCGATCTAAGTTTTTGAAATCTGACATGTAAAAACCTCATTTCTGCGCATATGCGCGTTTATAAAAACTGGATGCCACCGCATCTTGTGCGGAAGGCGGGGAACAATACGGGATTAAAGTAATCCGTAGGAAGCGGTCCGTACTCTCGGATGATAGTACTGCTCATCATTCGGGATCAGATTGTGCATATAGACAATAGAGAGCCCTTCCGCAGGATCTGCTTCGCACCAGCTTCCGAAGCCGCCGGTCCATCCGAAAGCACCGATGGACCCGTTCAAATCTCCGGCAGCAGGGTCAATGACTGTCCGGAAACCAAGTCCGTAACCATATCCTTTGTCAGGAAAGTCGAGAAGCTGCTCTCTGGTGAGACCATTTGTGCGCATCAGATCAATTGTCGTACTGCTCATGAGCCTTGTCCCGTCATAGACACCACCGCAGGCAAGCATCTGTAAAAGTCTGGAATAATCTTCCACGGAAGAATAAAGTCTTGCCCATCCGGCTTCATTTTCTTTTCCAGGGAGATGCTTTTTATCAAAAAAGTCAGGTCCTGGAACAAGATTTCCATCAGGATCTTTGGCATAGAGTGTGACAAGACGGTTCTTCGTCTGTTCGTCTGGAAAAATCGCGGCAGTGTCTTTCATGCCAAGAGGATCGAAGAGCATCTCTTTGAAAACATCGTTGACAGGTTTGTCGCAGACAGCCTCAATGATTCCGGCGGCGAGCTCACTGGAAAATCCGTAAATCCAGTGCGTGCCCGGATCACAGGCAAGAGGTGCTTTGGACATGGCAGATAAATGTTCTTTCAAAGTGTAAGATCCTTTTTCCCAGAGTGGCTGCATACACTCCTGCATGCCAGTCATGACAAGATCGTGGGTTGGAGCAGCAGAATTACAATAGGGAAGACCGCATTTCATGGACATGACATCACGGATATTGATTGGACGGCTGGTTGGAACGATATCGACATAGCCGTTCGGATGCCTGTCGTAGCGGGTACTTGTCTTCCATTCCGGAAGATAATCTCCAATTGGGTCTGTGAGGAGAAACTTGCCACGTTCATAGAGCATCATCATAACTGTGTAGAGCGGAATTTTGGACATAGATGCCTGACGGAACAGTGTGTCTTTCGTGACAGGTGTTTTGGTGTCGATGTCAGTGACACCGAAATAGCCCTCATAAAGGGTGTTGCCGTACTGGACGACTTTCAGTCCGCAGCCTGGAAGACCGCGTTTTAAGAACCCTTCTAAAAGCTGGTCAATTTGTTTTGCATTTGACATAAAAGATACCTCCATTCATAAATGTGTTAATTTATAATAAAAAAATGTTTGAAATTTCTAAGGTGCTTTGCATACACAACGGGATTTCTGACCGGTGTCAGGCAGCAGCTTTTGTACGCAGCACGGATTCCTTCCACCTGCCAGACTGATAGCGCCATGCAATCAGGGCAGAACGGATGATCTGATCGGTCAGGATAGCAAACCAGGCACCGGGAAGTCCAAGGGAAAATACGTTGATTGCCAGAAGAGCAAGTCCCGGACGGAGCAGCATGACAGTGAAAAATGTCAGCTTTGCAACAAACTTTGTATCACCGGCACCACGGAGTGCACCTGCCACGATAAACTGTGAAGATTGGAATGGCTGGATAAAAGCAACAATCCAGAGAATCTGGATACATAGTGTAATACAGGTTGCGTCGTTCGTGTACAGACCAGAAAGCGGCCTTCCGAATATTACAAAGAGTATACCGAGTGTAATGGCAATTGCCATACCGCACCGCTTGCAGCGTGTGGTATACGCCTGTGCCATGTCAGGTCTTTTTTTTCCAAGGCTTTGTCCGGTTAGCGAGGTCGATGAAATGGAGAATACTTGTCCGTTCATCATAGTAAGGGATTGAATATTCATACAGACCTGATGTGCAGCGAATTCAACTGTTCCAAGGGAAGCAACCGCTTTGGAAAAGATCATAGAACCAATTCGCATCATAAATTGCTCCAGGGCAGCCGGAAGACCGATGGCTGCGATTTCTGCGAGCTCTTTTCTGCTTGGTCTGAAGTCATCATGCAGATTCATATGAATATAACAGCTTTTCTTTGATATGGCGATCACTGCAAGGATACAGGATACAATCTGGCTGATTGTGGTGGCAAGAGAAGCGCCCGCAACCTCAAGGCGTGGAAAGCCTAAATGTCCGTTAATCAGTAAGTAGTTCAGAATCAGGTTTACCAGATTGGCGACTGTGTTATAGTACATGGCTGTTTTGGAATCGCCAATTCCGCGAAGAAGCGCTGTGATGGTCGAGGTCAGGGAAAAGAATACGAATCCTGCCATCTGAATCTGCAAGTAAGCAGTTCCGGCACTTAAAATGTGCCCATCCTTTGCACCCATGAAAAGAACGAGCGGTCTGGCAGTCACAAAACCGACGACAGAAAGCAGGATGCTTAAAGTAAGGTTGAGCAACATTGCCTGTCTGGCATACTTCTGTGCAGCTTCCCGGTTGCCAGAACCTCTTGACTGGGCAACAAGTGCGGTGGAACCGACATTCATCGCCATGACCATTGTCATAAGGATAAACTTTGGCTGTGTCGTGAGGCCTACTGCCGTGATTGCCCATGTACCAAGATTTCCTACCATAATCAGATCGGCCATAGATGTGAAGGAAGACAGAATCAGCTCCACACTCGCTGGTAAGGCAATTTGCAAAATATCCTGATAAACAGCCCGGTTGGTTACGCCGTCTGGAAGCGTATGAGGAATTTTCCCTTTTGCAAGGTCAGCATCTGTTCCGGCGGGCAGATGGTCCAGGACTGTGTTTTTCATACCCTGAGCCATAGATGATCACCTCTTTATTACTAAAATTCTGTTTAAGATAAAACAATCTTAACATTGCGGATACAGTATGTCAATAAAAAGCTAAAACGAAATAGCTCTAATGGCAAAAAAACTTACGCAAAGAGAAATGGAAATAAAGAAGAAAAACAGGAAAAAAGTCGCAAAAGATGAAATAAACAGATGAATATTCAAAAAAAATAGATTGACAGAATAGAAAAAAGAAACTATAGTTAAGCTACGACGTTTTAGCAGTTACAAACGGAAAATAGTTTAGCGAACCTGCACAGACAGAGGAGGTAAAAGATGGGGTTAGTATATAAGAAGCTGGAAAAGATCGGAAGAAGTATGTATCTGTATTTTCCGGAACAGGAAAGAAGGACAGCATTCAAACGCTGCAGCATTACAATATTACGTGATGGAGAAGACGAAGCATCCGTACGGTATTTTTTAGATGAGCTTGGCATGCAAAAACTCGCGGAGGAACAGGAAATCATTCTTTCATTCCCGAATCCGGAAAACGGGCGCTGGAATTATGATTTTTCCGGAGAGACAGATGATCTGACAGCTTTTCATGATTTTCAGGATGCAATGACAAAGGAAGATGATAAGCCTCTTGCAACACGGCCGAACGGGATTCCAACTTATGAAGCTATGTTGAGTGTCTGGCATCCGATGAATGACACCAGGTATCTAGTCGGTACCGGAAGCGGAGCGCATATGGTATGCACGCTTGCAGCCTGTGTGGCAGAGAATATAGCAGCAATTTTTGCAGTGGGTGGAAGGCTATGTGAGGAAGCCAGATATCAGGCGGTGAATGCTGCAGTACCGGCTTTTCTGGTGGACAGTGACAGGAAAACACAGAATTATTTCAATGTTGTTAATGAAACAGAATGGAAAGAGACGGCAGATCAGATTACAGTGACAAGAAATAAAAGAAATCCATCTCAGTGTGTCATGAATTCAGAGAATATGCAGCTTTCCAAAGAACTGGTGAACCGGGTATGGGAAGAACTATTTTCCGTGACCAGGCGCACCAATACCTCTGTGTATGGAGATGTGGAACCAAAACCGGACATGAAAAAAGCCGGGTTTGAACTTTATCTGGATGATGACAGGTTAGAGGAAAAGGTGAAGGTAAAGCATACCTGGTTTGTGCATGTACCTTCCGGTGTGAAAGATGGAACGTCAGGAAGGGTACCACTTATGCTCTTTTTCCATGGAGGATCGGATAACCCGGAGGAAGCCGCACAGATGAGCCGTTTTCATGAACTGGGGGAGAAGGAAGGCTTTATTACTGTGTATCCGTGGGGAACAGACAGAACACAGTGGAACAGCTTTTTAGCACCGGATGGAGCAGATGATATCGGGTATACAGTTGCATTGATCCAATATATGAAAGAACACTATCCAGTTGATCCGGAAAGAGTCTACCTGTCAGGCTTCAGCAATGGAGCAGGACAGGCGCAGGCAGTGGCAATGCTCCACCCGGAACTGATCGCAGCTATCTGTCATATTGACTCAAATTGGCCGGGAATCAGAAATGGTGCCAGTGAACTTACAGAACAGGATAAGTATCTGTTTGGTCTTGCGATGGAGAAAAAGAAAGAATACGATTACCGGATGCCGGTATGGTATACCTATGGTTCCCGGGAAATTTCTTATCCGATTTATTATCATTGCTCCCAACAGCATCAGTATGATTTCTGGAAGGCGTATAATCATATTCGGATCGAAGAGACACCGGATCTTTCCAAACCTGATCCGAGTGGATGCGGTGTGCCGGGGCAGATTCAGCAGAGAATCCGGCCTTCTGCCAGACATCCGGAACATTACTATGACGTTCAGAGGTTTTACTCGGATGAAGAGCATCCAGTGAATCTGTATAATCTGGCGATGATGCATGACAAAGGACATGAGGTAGCAGATAAGGATCCTGAGCTTGGATGGAATTATGTAAAACAGTTTAGAAGACTTCCGGATGGCAGTTTGAAAATAGTTTCTAATGAATAAGCTATTGACAGCTAAAACGAAATAGCATATAATAGCAACATAAGAAATGTACGGAGAGAAAACAGATTGGACTGAGGAGAAAATAGGAGGGGTAGCTGAATGAAAGTTTTTACAAATAAGAAAAAGATGAGAGGGTATCGGGAATTCCTCTATATTCTGCCTTTCATTATTCTGGTTGCGATATTTGCTTATTATCCACTGTATGGATGGGCATACGCGTTTTTTGATTACAAACCGCCAAAAGCACTTAGCATGGATGACTTTGTAGGATTGAAGTGGTTCCGGTATCTGGTAGACAATCCGGTGAGGATTAAGCAGACGCTGATGGTTTTGAGAAACACCTTTGCAATGAGTGGATTGACCATTTTATTTTCCTGGCTGCCGATGATTTTTGCCGTATTTCTGAATGAGATTAAGTGTATGCCATTCCGGAAATTTGTCCAGACCGTGACGACACTTCCAAACTTCATCAGCTGGGTACTGGTATTTTCTATCTGCTACTGTATGTTCAACAGTACAGGTATGGCAAACAGCTTACTGATACAGATGGGAGTACTTGAAAAACCGATCGCTTTCTTGCAGTCTTCCAATCATATATGGCTGAAAATGTGGCTGTGGAGTACCTGGAAGAGCCTTGGATGGTCAGCAATCATGTATATCGCAGCAATCTCAGGGATTGATGCAGAATTATATGAGGCAGCAAAAGTGGACGGGGCAACAAGAATGCAACTGATCTGGAATATTACGATTCCGAGCTTACTGCCAACATACTTTGTATTATTAATGCTTAATATCGCAAATTTCCTTTCCAATGGAATGGAACAGTACTATGTATTCCAGAATGCATTTAATATGGATACTATCCAGGTACTTGATCTGTATGTATACAATCTGGCAATGGGAAGTGGAAGTTATTCTGTATCTACTGCACTCAGTATGCTTAAGAGTCTGATCAGCGTCATTTTGTTATGTGGTGCCAATACGCTATCTAAAGTACTGCGTGGTGATGGATTTATTTAAATGGAAGTGAGGATATGAACATGAAACAGAATGGAAAAATAAAAGAAAATGCCGGTCCGGTTGATAAACTGATCAGCGTGATTACTTATATTGTGTTTGCATTGTTTTCCCTGATCTGTATTTATCCATTTTACTATATTTTTATCAATACGATCAGTGCTAACGATCTGAGTGAAAAAGGAAAGATTATCTTCTGGCCGCAGCAGATCCATTTCAGAAATTATCTGGATGCAACCAAGATTCCGGGACTGCTGCAGGCAGCACAGATTTCCATTGCAAGAACGCTGATCGGAACGGCATGTACGGTATTGTTAGCCGGCTTCCTCGGTTATATGTTCACAAGAGAAACCATGTGGAAACGGAAACTCTGGTACCGGTTCGTAGTATTGACTATGTATTTTAATGCAGGAATTATTCCATGGTATATTACAATGAATAATCTGCATCTGACGAATAATTTCCTCGGATATATTTTGCCGACGCTGGTATCGCCTTTTTATATTATTCTGACGAAGACTTATGTGGAATCAATTCCGAGGGAGCTGCAGGATGCAGCAGAAGTAGACGGAGCAGGAACATTGAAGGTGTTCTTCTCAATTATTCTTCCGATTATTAAACCGATTCTTGCAACGGTTGCAATTTTTGCGGCAGTAGGACAGTGGAATTCTTTCCAGGATACGCTGCTTCTTGTAACAGACACAAAGTTATATACGTTACAGTTTATTCTGTACCAGTATATTAACCAGGCAAGCTCACTTGCAACGATTGTTTCTTCCGGAACCTCCAGTGAAGCAATCCAGCAGATGCTTGCAACGACGCAGACGGCTACTTCCATCCGTATGACAGTAACTATTCTGGTCGTAACACCAATTCTATTAGTATACCCATTCTTCCAGCGCTTCTTTGTAAAAGGAATTATGATCGGCGCAGTGAAGGGTTGAGAAAAAATTCATAAACTTCAACACACAATAGGGGGCTATTGTAGAAAAACAAAAGGAGGATATGTATTATGAAATGGAGAAGGACAATTAGTTTAGGCCTGGCAGCAGCCATGACAGCAAGTACAGTTCTTGCAGGCTGTGGAGGAGATTCCGGAGCAAATGGAAATGCTTCATCAGGGGACAACAAGAACCAGACAGCTGCAACAGAAGAGGGAGGCTCACAGGCATCAGGGGATGTGACAACCATCGAAGTCTATGATGTTGCGGCAAACTATCAGGGCATGCAGGCAGGCTGGTTTGGCGACCTTGTGAAAGAGAAGTTCGGTCTGGAACTGAATATCTTTGCACCGAATACATCCGGTGATGCGGCAGCACTTTATCAGACGCGATGCAGCTCCGGAAAGCTGGGTGATATCATTCTTCTGGACAATGCAGATTATCTGGACTGCGTAGAAGCAGGACTTGTTATGGATATTACGGATGATATCTGGAATTATCCAAACTTAGCAGAGTATAAGACACAGATTGAGGCGTTCAATGCGCAGGTTGGAGATGGAAGTAAGATTTGGGGAATCCCTACCGAGATGACGAATACTTCACCAGAGACATATTCACAGTCGACTCCGTTCTCAGCACCATGCCTTCCATGGGACTACTACAAAGAACTTGGATGCCCGGAATTAAAGAACCTGGATGATCTTCTGGATGTTTTAGAGCAGATGCAGAAAGCACATCCGACCAACGATGCTGGTGACAAAGCATATGCGATTTCCCTCTGGAAAGACTGGGATGGATTCGGTATGGAAAATATCTGCCAGACCGCAAAATGGTATGGGCAGGAAGTAAATCAGTCTGTATTAATTGGAAATGACAACAGTATGATGCCATTGATTGATGAGAACGGTGCATATTACAAGATGCTTGAGTTCTTCTTCAAGGCAAATCAGAGAGGGCTGATCGATCCGGATTCCTCTGTTCAGGACTGGACCACAACAGACGAGCAGAAGCTTCGTGCATACAGAAAGTACTTATTATGGTACAACTGGGAAATGAACCTTGCAGGTATCAATCTTTCCGATGAAGACAAAGCAGCAGGAAAAGGATTTGTGAATGTTCCTGTTGAAGACCTTAATATTTATCAGGTAGCAGATTCTTATTATGGCTCAGGCCGCGTATGGGGCATTGGTTCTGGCGTAGACGATGCAACAAAAGAAAAAATTATGCAGTTATTTGACTGGATGGCAAGTCCGGAAGGAATCAGTTACATGTGGGATGGTATTGCTGGTGTCAACTACACCATTGAAGAAGGAACAGGACGCTATGCACAGACAGATGACTCTGTAGCTTATGTAGCAGGTAAGAAGAATCTTCCGGATGAATGGGGCGGCGGTCTCTACAATGATGGAAAATGTCAGTTGAACCAGTACATTGTATCTAACATGGCAGTTAATCCGAATAATAATGAGCCTTACAGCATGAGCTACTGGAGCACTAATCTTGAAAAACCGAAGGACCAGAGATATGTTGACTGGACAGAAAAATATGGCACTGATACACAGACAGAATACTTTGAGGAGAACGGATTATTAAAGACGGTTGCAAATGTAAATGTTGTTCTTGAAAGTGATACAACAGATATTGCGCTGATCAGAAGTCAGTGTGGAAAGGAAATTACAAATGCATCCTGGAAGATGGTCTTTGCAGCAGACCAGGCAGAATTCGATGCATTATGGGAAAACTTAAAAGAGACTCTTACCGGTATCGGATGGGATGATCTTGTGAAATTTGATATGGAAAAATATCAGAAAGTAATCGATGCAAGAAAAGCAGCAAAATAAAAAACAAACAGATAAGCAGTGAATAAGCAATGGCATCCGGTCTTTTCAGAAAGAGAGGACAGCCGGATGCCATTGCTAAAACGAAGGAAAAACAGCCGGTTGTCGGGTTGACAAAAGAATCTTAGATATGGTAGGCTCAGTTATAAGGCAAAAATAGTTCAAAATAGGATGAAAGGCATTGATATGGGTAAAAAACAAGCGTCCAAGATGCAGATTAAGAATATTGCGGATAAACTGGGACTTTCCGTGAGCACAGTGTCTGTTGTGCTGAATGGCAGAGGAGACCAGGTAAGAATATCAAAAGAGACGCAGAAGAAAGTATTAAATGCGGCGAAAGAGATTAATTATCAGCCCAATATTTATGCGAGAAGATTGAGACAGGCAGCTAACGAGGAGGCACCATATGTTTTGGCACTGTTCTGGAGGCGTGACAATCTAAACTCACGTCTCGGGCGTTTCCTGGAAGGCATCTTTCAGACAATTGATTTGAAAGAGCTGAAGATAGAACTGGTTGTCCAGGCATATGAACCAGGGAACTTCATGACATATATGGATATGCTGTCAAGCAACCGCTTCAGTGGAGCCATGATCTGTGGACTTAACGAGGAAGAGCAGAAGGCGCTGGAAGAGAGGGAGATCACGATTCCGATTGTGTTTATCGGACGTGACAGCCAGATCTATCACAGTGTGCTGATGGACAGCTACCGGACAGGTGAAGAATGTGCGGCATGTATGAACCTTTCCGGAGTGAAATCTGCCGCCTTTTTGGGATTTGAGAAAACAGGAAGAGCAGAGAGACTGATGGAGGCAGGTTTCCTGTTTGGGTGCAGGAGTCATGATGTTGTGGCGAAGGAAGAATGGAATCCAAGGATTGAGAAGAGTTCCTATGAGATTGGATATCAGACAGCGAAACAGATGCTTTCAGATATGGAACTTCCGACCGCGTGGCTTGTAGCCGACTGCAGGCTTGCTACAGGGATAATGGCATATTGCAGGGATGTCGGAATCTGTGTCCCGAAAGATCTGAGGATTATATTTTTTGAGAACTCTCCACTACTCCGGTATAATAGACCAGCATTGTCTTCTGTGGATATTCCGTCACAGGAAATGGCAAAGAGTGCATTAGATATTTTAATTCTGGCAGGAGAGAGCCGGATGGATATTCCAATCCGGAGGGAGCTGCTGCCAATTTATCAGATTCGGGAAAGCAGCGGTCTGGAACAGGAAGAAAATTATAAATAACAATACAAAATAACAGCGGCGGTAAAAAATATGGAAATATATTGCCGCTATTATTTTTATAATATGCTAAAACGAAATAGCTAAAGAGAGCAGAAGGAGGAGATGAAAATGAAAAACAATCAGGCACTGACAATGTATCCGCTTTTTTTTGATCCAATTTATAAAAAAGCAGAAATGAAAAAGATAGATGGCAAAGATTGTATTTGTTATCAGGAAGATTTCTGGGGAACCAAGGTTGAGGAGGATGGAAGTGTTACCTTTACAATGGAAGCACCAAAAGCAGAGACGGTAGAAGTTTCCGGTTTTGGAGGAACGCTTGGAACGGAGAAAATTGCACTGGAGAAGCAGGCAAACGGACTGTTTTCTAAAAATGTAAAGGGGATTCTTCCAGGCTTTCATTATCACAGGTGGTTTGTAGATGGGGTACAGGTGACGAACCCACATGCACCGTTTGCTTATGGATGTTTCGGGGCAAATAACTTTTTTGAAATGCCACGGGAGGGACAGGATTTCTGGTATCTGAAGGATGTACCGCATGGGGATGTGCAGATTCATTCTTACGTGTCAACACAGAATGATCACATAAAGAAATGTTATGTCTATCTGCCGCCTTCCTACAGAGAGAATATAGATCAAAAATATCCGGTTATGTATATCCAGCATGGAGTGGGAGAGGATGAGACAAGCTGGCTGTGGAACGGCAAACTGAATTTTATTATGGATAATCTCATTGCAGAAGGAAAATGCAAGGGTATGATCGTGGTTATGTGCAGCGGTTACGCGTTTAGAGATGATGAGGAGGCTGTCTTTTTCCCGGGTGACTTTGGAAGGGAACTGACAGAGGATGTTATTCCATATATGGAACATACTTTTCGCGTGAAAAAAGGACGGATGCACCGCGCAATGGCGGGACTTTCCCTTGGGTCGGCGCAGGCAACCCAGATCGTATCGAGATTCCAGAATCTGTTCGGACATCTGGGAGTATTCTCAGGGGTCAGGGATGAAGAGACAGAACGGATTCTTGCACAGTTTGCAGAGTATCCGATGCAGACCGTTCTTATGACGGCAGGAAAAGGGGAGAAGGATTTAGATAAAAAACAGAAAATATATACGGATCAGTTTGAAAAGCTCGGGGCAGCCGGAGGGCAGCGAAGCTATGAGGGCTATCATGAATGGCATGTGTGGAGAGAGAGCTTTAGGGACTTTGCATCCTTAGTCTTCCAGAAAGAGGAGCCAGAGGATGAAAGTGAACCAGTTTTTCCTTATGAAGAGAGAAAGCTATCCAAAGAGCAATTAGACCGTCAGACTTTTGCAGAGCATATGCTAATGTCTGATCCGATCCACAAAGGTCTGATTCATGCATTTGATGAGAAAGGCAGACCGTGTGGCAGATACCGGGAAGAACATCCGGGCGCAGAGGTGACAGATGGGAAGACTGGAACTGCCAGATTTTATCTGCGGGCAGACGGTGCGCATGATGTGGAGCTGAATCTGTGGGGAATGAAAAGCTATCCTATGGAAGAAGGAGAGGATGGCTGGTGGACAGCAGAGGTAACGGGAATTGAGAAAGGATTCCACTATTATAACTATATAGTAAACAGCGCGAACACGGTGGACTGCAATGCGCCGGTTGGCTACGGCGGCTTTCAGGCTGTGAACTATCTGGAAATGCCGGAGGAGGATTTTGAAGAATACAGAATCCGCCAGGTGCCACATGGAACGGTTCATTATGAATATTACAAATCTAATAGTACCGGGAGAACCAAGCTGTGTTATGTATACACACCAGCAGGTTATGAGGAACATCTGGAAAAACGATATCCTGTTCTCTATTTACAACATGGGGGCGGCGAGAATGAGGTTGGCTGGATCTGGCAGGGAAAGCTTGCCAATATCGCGGATAACCTGATCGCAAAAGGGCAGATGAAGGAAATGATCGTAGTTATGAATACTGGCTATGCCTTCCCGGAAAATGGTGAATATCACCATTCTATGAGCGCATTTCTGCAGGAGCTTCCGGAAAGCTGTGTCCCGTATATTGACAGCAGATACCGGACTATTGCAGACAAAGATTACAGGGCATTAGCAGGGCTTTCCATGGGAGGCATGCAGACGCAGAGAATCGTATTTACCTATCCGGAATTGTTCGGCTGGGCAGGCATCTTTTCCGGTGGTCTTGTGATCAGGGACGATGAGGTGGATTATACAGAAGTATTACTGAATCCGGAAGCATTCAGAAAGCAGTTTCATATGCTTTTTGTTGCATGTGGAAAGCAGGAATGGAGCTATGAGTCGACGGTTAAGAACGAGAAAGAAGTACTGGCGGCAGGTGTCCCGATTGAGGTGTTCGAAGGATACGGTTATCATGACTGGACATTCTGGAGACATTGCCTGAATGCGTTTTTAAGAAAATTATTTTAAATGTGTTTGCGGGGACAAGACACAGGTATGGCAGTGAAATGAAGGAGAAAAGACTATGGAAAAAGAAGCAAAAATTACAGTCCATCCATCCTTTGAGATAGGAGAAATCTCACCGAGATTATTTTCAACATTTCTGGAACCGATTGGAACAATGGTAAATGGAACGATGTACAACCCGAAGCATCCGACAGCGGATGAGCAAGGATTCCGGAAAGATGTGATTGAGGCATTGAAAAGTACCGATATGCCGGCAATCCGTCTCCCGGGTGGAAACTTTGTTTCCGCCTGGGACTGGAAGGATTCCATCGGACCGAAAGAACAGAGAAAAGTACATTTAGATCCGGCATGGTATCAGTATATTACAAATGAAGTTGGTCATGACGAATATTTACAGTGGGCAGAAAAAGTGGAAGCAGAACCGATGTATACGATCAACCTCGGAACAGGAGGAATCCGAGATGCGATGGATATTGTTGAGTATACGAATCATGAGGGAGGCAGCTGGTGGTCAGATCTGCGTAAAAAGAACGGACATGAGAAGCCATATGGGGTGAAGGTCTGGTATCTTGGAAACGAGATGGACGGACCGTGGCAAATCGGTTCCTGGGATAAGGATCCGAGAGGCTACGGAGTTCTTGCCAATGAGACATCCAAAGTGATGAAGTGGATTGATCCGACGATAGAGACTGCTGTCTGCGCATCCTCTGCCATCTTTATGGATCACTATCCGGAATGGGAAGAGACCGTGCTCGAACAGTGCTATGATTCGGTGGATTATCTGTCCATGCACCACTATCACAGTGCGCCTCCGGGAGATATTAAGGCATTACTGGGTGGTTCCCTGTATTATGAGGAATTTATTGACACCGAGGCGGCACTTTGTGATGTGATTGCAGCAAAGAGGCGTTCACCGAAAAAAATGATGCTCTCTTTTGACGAGTACGGAGCCATGATCCGGCCAAATGCCGAGCTGCATCCGGGCTATGGTGTCTACAATATGACAAGAGCCCACTACCGGTTTGATCCGGACAGAAAATATGTGCTTCATGATCCAGATCAGATGCCGGACAGAAAACATCCGGGAGGAGATATGCTGCAGATGCTGGCAATGGTTTCAATTCAGATGGCATTTTTAAGACATGCAGACCGTGTGAAGATTGCTTGCATGACAGGAGGACTTGGAGCACTCTGTTCTTCCGACCATGACCATGTGTGGAGATCAGCATCTTATTATGCACTGTCGCAGCTGATGGAGTATGCAAAGGGAACATCCATGCAGACAAGCGTGGAATGTGAGACCTATGATATGCCGGGATATGCGATCGATGATACATCCCAGTACAGGGGAAAAGAAAATGTTCCTTATGTGGACAGTGCATCGGCATGGGATCGTGAGAATGGCAGACTGAATCTGTTTGTGTTAAATAGAAATGAGGAGAGTGAGTATTCTCTGACTGTGGATGTCAGAGGATTTGAGGGATACAGGTTTGTAAAACAATTCGAGATGTATACGGATGATCTGGAGGCTTCGAGCAGCTTTGACAATCCATCTTTGGTTCTTCCAAAAGAAAAAGAAGATATTTTGTTCGCAGATGGCAGACTGACAACATCATTAAAACCACTTTCCTGGAATGTATTGTGTTTTGAAAAGGAAGAAGAGTAGAACAGGAGGAGAAAAATGGCACTGATCCAATATTCATTTCGTTCAGAAGTGTTGAAAGAAAACACAGAAATCTATGTGATTCTTCCGACTTATGAGGTTTTTCGTGACCCGGAGAAAAAAGGGGCAGAAACTTATTATAAAGAATATGAGAGAAAAAAAACGCTCTATGTGCTGCATGGAGGCAGTGATGATGCAAGCCTTTATCTGCGCCGTACCAGATTGGAAGAATATGCATTAGAGCGTGATCTTGCAGTTGTGATGCCGGAAGTACGCAACAGTTTTTATTGCGATATGGTACATGGAAAAAAATATTTTACATACTTAAGCGAGGAGCTTCCGGAGATTGTGGAGAATATATTCCCATTGACGCATGATCCGAAAGAAAGGTATGTGATCGGTAATTCCATGGGATCCCACGGAACCTTCAAGTGGGCTTTGAACCGCCCGGATTTCTTTGCAGCGGCAGCTGGAATGAGCGGTGCGGGAGAGGTGGAGAGCCTTGGATTTTTTGATATGAATAATCCGAATGTTGCATCAGCTTTCGGGACAAGGGAAGAGTACAGGGGAAGCAGTAATGATTTTTATCACCTGATCCGAAAGAATCTGCAAGAAGGGAAAAAACTACCAAGATTGTATAGCTGCTGCGGCAGACAGGACTTTTTTTATGAAGGATCAAAAAATTTTGCAGAAGTGGCAACCAAGATGGGATGTCCGGTAGAGTTCTCTGAAGGAGAAGGCAGGCATGAGTGGGGCTTCTGGGATCAGTGGCTTCCGGTCATGATAGACAAAATGATGAAGGAGGATGTATGAGATGGGAGTGACAATGTTTGATTTTTTATCAGATAAGCTGGGCTATCACACCAAATTGTATGTGATCCTTCCGGGGTGTGTCAATCAGGGGAAAAAGCCGGCAGGCACTTTGTATCTGCTGCATGGCGGTGGAGGAAACAGCCAGGACTGGATCAGGTTTTCTTCCATTGAGCGGTATGCGGAGGAAAAAAACTTTGCAGTTGTCATGCCGGAAGTGGATGGTGGATGCTTCTACAGCGATATGAAATATGGATACCCATATTATCAGTTTGTGACAGAGGAAGTTCCAATGGTAGCTGAGAAAATGTTTCCGGTCAATACGGAACCTGAAAACCGTTATGTAGCGGGGTTCTCAATGGGTGGATACGGTGCTTACAAATGGGCATTTACAAAACCTGGATTTTTCAGGGCAGCGGCAAATCTGTCCGGTCTTTCCTTTGTGACGGAACTTTTTGCAGAGCAGAGAGCACGGTATCAGGATAAGGAACAGGAAAAAAACGATGTGGTTTCGCTATGCTGGGGAAGCTTAGAGGAACTTGCCGGAACAGACAGCGATTCGAAAGTGTGGATCGATCGTGCATCTGAGACGGGAGAATATCCGGCCTTATTTGGAGCTATCGGCACGGAAGATGGAGGTTATGCACACGCACAGAAATATTTGGCTTACTGCAAAGAGAAGAATGTGAAGATTTATTACGAAGAGATGCCGGGCGGACATGAATGGAAGGTCTGGGATACGATGATCGTGAAATATCTGGATTGGATACAGACACTGTAGTGCAAAGAGCAGCGCAGTTTTGCCAGGTAAAGGACCAAGAAAAATCTGAACATCAGGAAGGGTTTACTACTGGAAATGGAGATAGAAGATGACAGAGAGAAGAAGAGCAGAGAGAAGAAGAGCAGAGATCGACTGGAAATTTTATAAAAAAGTCTTTTGGCTGGCATTGCCAATCGCCTTACAGAGCCTGATCACAATCGGAGTCAACATGCTTGACACGATTATGGTTGGAAATCTCGGGGAAATGTCACTTTCGGCAGTGTCACTGGCAAATCAGTTTATAGGTGTCTATCAGATTTTCTGTATGGGGCTTGGAATGGGAGCATCTGTTCTTGTATCCCGTTACTGGGGAATGCAGGAAGCAGAACCGGTAAAAAGTATACAGGCCCTTCGTAAGACAATTTGTATCGTAGTAAGAATTACAGTCAGCCTTGCACTTTTATTTGCGGTGGTGACTTTGCTGATCCCGCAGGTTGTCATGCGGATGTATACGCAGGATGCAGAGATTATACGGCTGGGAGAAATCTATTTTAGGTTTTCTGTGATTACCTATTTCTTTTTAGGTCTTTCATTGGTATGTACGATCATACTAAGGTGTGTCGGGCAGGTGAAGCTGCCGCTTCTTGTTTCAATCGGAGCGTTTTTTGTGAACCTTCTGGCAAACTATGTATTTATTTTCGGAAAACTTGGAATGCCACGTATGGGAATCGCAGGAGCTGCGCTGGGAACATTGATTGCGAGACTGTTTGAGGCAGGGATGATCTGTGGATATCTGTTACTGAAAGATGAGAAAATCGGATTCAGGGTAAAACATCTTGGCATGAAGACGGCTGATCTGCTTGGAGAATATATCCGGATCAGCATACCGGTACTGATTAGTGACGGAATTCTCGCTATCGGAAATAATACAGTGGCAATGGTGATAGGAAGACTTGGAGTTACCTTTGTGGCAGCCAATGCCATTACAAGCGTAACACAACAGCTGAGTACTGTTATGATACAGGGAGTATGTCAGGCAGGAGCAATCGTGACAGGGCAGACGCTGGGAGAGGGAAAGCAAGAGCAGGCACAGAGTCAGGCTTACAGATTCTTAGGATTGGGACTGGGACTTGGAATGCTGTCAGCGTTCTTTATTATGGCAGTCAGTCCGGCGATTATTGGTTCCTATAAGGTATCGGAGGAGACAGCGGAGGTTGCTGCGCAGCTGATGCATGCGATCAGCCTGATTCTTATTTTCCAGGCAACAAACAGCATTATGACCAAAGGAGTGCTGCGTGGAGGAGGAGATACAAAGATGTTGATGCTTGCGGATAATCTTTTCCTGTGGGTTGTTTCCATACCGCTTGGAATGCTTGCGGGGTTTGTATTCCACTTCCCGGCGTTCTGGATATATGTGTGCCTGAAAGCCGATCAGATTCTAAAAGCAGTCTGGTGTGTATTCCGGTTGCGAAGTGGAAAATGGATGAAAAAAATAACAGTTGGAAAAGTTTCCGGGCAGGAAGACAGAGCGTGAAGAAGGGAAGCGGGGACAGTGTGTCTGTCCCCGTTTTTGCACTTGAAAGAGAATATAATATGGGTTTGCAAAAGATAACAGAAAAATACTTGTATAATGAGGAGGAATATGATGGGGGAAACAGCAAAACTGCCAGATGGCAGCATGTTTGAATTTTGGGAAGACGAGACAGTGTATGACATCGTATTGCATGTAAACAGCACACATCCGGATGCGGATGATAGGAATGCAGGAACGTTAAAGGCACCACTTAAAACAATACAGGCAGCAGCGGAAAGGGCAGTGCCTGGAACGCGTGTCCTGATCCATGGAGGAGAATACAGAGAGTGGGTACATCCGGTGTGTGGAGGTATCAATGCATCACATATGATAAGCTATGAAGCATACGGGGATGGAGAAGTTGTGATCAAGGCTTCTGAAAAAGTGGAGAACTTCAGACCAAGTAATGGCTGGAGACTGTATAACAATTTTGGGAAAAAGAAAGAGGAAGCGAAGATAAAGGTCTGGGAATACTGTCTGGAGCCTAACTTATTTCTGGGATACAATCCGTTCTGCGCAGTGAACATTTTACATGACAGACTGTTTATTGAGTATGATAAGACAGATATGACAACTTATCTGAACCGGAGAGGGATGGTGTTCTGCGATGGAAAACCGCTTACACAGGTTTCACTTTGCAATGGACTTGGGGAAAAAGACGGAACGTACTGGGTGGAAGCTAACGGACAGCGTGTGCACTTCAGGCTTTGGAATGATGAAGATCCGGCGGATCATAGAATCGAAGTAACCTGTAGAGAACAGTGTTTTGCACCGGACGAACCATTTCTGTCTTATATAAAAGTAAAAGGACTGACCTGTGCACATGCGGCAACAGGGGCTCCGGTACCGCAGCGGGGAGCAATTTCCTGTTACAGAGGACATCACTGGATCATTGAGGACTGTACAGTAGACTGGTCAAACGGAGTAGGGATTGATGTGGGAAATGAATGCTGGCATCATGAGATGATACCGGGGCAGAAAATCGGATATAGTGTGATCAGAAACTGTACGATTTCCAACGCAGGGGTATGTGGAATTGCAGGGCTTCATGCAGTGCATATGTTGATCGAGGATAACCGGATCGAAGAAACCGGATGGCAGAAGATGGAACTTTCCTGGGAAGCAGGAGCAATTAAGCTTCACAATAGTGTAAACAGCCTGATCCGCAGAAATCTGTTCCGCAATACATTCCGGGCAGATCATCTGTGGATGGATTGTGGAAATGAAAATAACAGAATTACACATAACCTGTTTTTAGATGGAAGGGAGCAGAGAGAGGCTATTTTCATAGAATGTACGAAAGATGGTGTGAATCTGATCGACCACAATATCATCTGGAATGTGGAAGGTCGGTTTGACCGGAATCAGATAAAGGAGCAGAAAGGGTCGGCCGGCTGGTACGCAATGACGGAATCTGGTGAGGTGAATGGATATGGAATCTATGGGGAAGGAACAGACAGACTGCGGATCGAACATAATTTGATCGGGAATTGCAGAAGTGCTGGATATTTTGCAAAGCCGGTATCTTTCCGGATGCATGGTCTGGAAAGAGGCGGTACATCGAGAGATGCCTGGATTCTGAATAATTTGTTTTACCGTTGCGGGGAAGCTGCTGTGAAGTTCCCGACAAAGGACAACCATTGTGATGGTAATACCTACGTTGGAATGGAGGGAGGTTATCTGCGAATTCTGTATCCGGAACCGGAGGTATGTCTGCATCTTCCATCCTGGCAGGAATTTTATCAGTTCGACAGAGAAGGACAGGAAGGATGGTTTGAGATAGAGGTGGATACCGATCATCTGAAGCTGGAATTCAAGAAGGCAGATGATCGTCCATTTGGCTTCCCGGGAGAACTGGCAAAACGGGATATTGTATACAATCCGGAGGAGGTAAGAACAGTGGATATCCATACGCTGTCGCAGAGTGATTTTTATGGAAATGCTTTAGAAGCAGGGAAGGTAATTCCAGGACCATTTGCAGAGATGCGAAAGGGAAAGGTTTATGAGATAGATTGTCGCAGGAAAGAGAGATAACCTGGGGTATCAGGGAAGAAAAAAGGAGAAATAAAGTATGGACAGACTAAATATCAGGACCAAAAACAGGAAGTTTGAAACAGCAAAAGATTTGTATGGGATTTTCTTTGAAGACATCAACCGGGCCGGAGATGGTGGAATCTATCCGGAAATGATAAGAAACAGATGCTTTGAAGATTCACTTCTTCCGGAGGGATATACGCAGCGGGCAGATGGAGTTCATGTTGTGACAGATTCCGGATGGGAAGATGAATTCAATGGCGGAGAAGGACTTTCTAGCTGGGTAGAGGAGGACCAAATTGAAAAAACGTCTGTACCGGGGTGGTATGCACAGGATGCGCGCATGCGGTTAGAACAGGCGGACACTTTGAACAAAAACCGGAAAGCGGCACTGAATGTACGGTTTGAAAAGGGTGGAAGCATCTGGAATATAGGATTTTGCGGTATCCCACAGAAAAAAGGGGAAGCATATAAATTCTGTCTGTTTGCAAAAACAGCCCAGGAAACAAAATTGGAGGTTTCTGTCATAGAAAATAATGTGTGCTTTGCATCCACAACATTGCTGCTGAAAGGGAATGGTTACGTAAAGTACGATGCAGTACTTGCCGCAACAGGAGACAGTCAGAATGCGAAGCTTATATTTCGGTGTCCGGATGGTGGAGAGATCCTGTTTGGTTTTACATCTCTGATGCCGGGAACAACCTATAATGGACATGGATTACGCGTGGATCTCGTTGAAAAACTGCGCGATCTGCATCCGAGTTTCATGAGGTTCCCAGGGGGATGTATTGTAGAGGGTTCGACGCCGTCCACTGTCATGCTATTTCGTAATACAGTAGGACCGGTATGGGAGAGACCGGGGCAGCAGTTAGTATGGCATTACCGCAGCAGTAACGGACTTGGATTTCACGAGTATCTGCAGCTTTGCGAGGATCTTGGAATGGAACCATTATATGTATGTAATTGCGGTATGACCTGTCAGGGTAGGAAGCCTGTTCTCCTCACAGGAAAAGAACAGGACGAGATACTGGAAGATACAATGAATGCTTTGGAATATGCGCTTGGATCGCCGGAGAGCAGATGGGGAAGCTTAAGAACACAGATGGGACACAGAGAGCCGTTTGGGTTGACTTATCTTGAGATTGGAAATGAGAATTTCGGACCGGATTACGAGGAGCGCTATCGCAGATTTTATGATGTGGTGAAGGAAAAATATCCGCATTTGAAGGTGATTGCGAATGCGCATATCGAGGAGCATGCCTGCACGACGGAGTATGTGGATGAGCATTTTTATAATTCAACCGAGTTTTTTGCAGAAAATCAGAATTATTATGAAAACTATGACAGAAAAGGTCCAAAGATATTTGTCGGTGAGCAGGCGGTAAATGAAGGTGCACATCTTGGAAAATTATATGGAGCACTTGGAGAGGCAGCATTCCTGATCGGGCTGGAAAAAAATCAGGATGTTGTAGCACTTGCATCGTATGCTCCGTTATTTGAACATGTTCATTATCATTCCTGGTCACCGAACCTGATCCGGTTCCAAAATGCAGAGAGCTTTGGAATACCGACTTATTATGTATGGAAAATGTTTGGAAAAAACAGAGGATCATATGTAGTGGAGTCAGAGGTGGAATCCGGTAAAATATACCGTCCGATGGAGGGCATGGCATCTTTGAAATCCAGATCTGTCCTGAACTATAAAAATGCAATGTGGAATGGCAGAAAAACAGCAGTGACGCATGAAATGATGGGACATGTGATGGAAGAGGAAGAGGATGGCAGCTGCTGTATCGGACATCCTGATGAAGAACAGATTGCAGCAATGTGCCGGAAAATGCCATGGGGAGACAAAGAGAAGAGCTTTGTTGTATTCGGGGAGGAATCAGATACCTGTGGAAAATTTGATGTTGATATTTATGTAGAACCAGGCAGCAGCTTTGAAATTGGCATTTTCAGTGCAAGGGTAATTTTATCTTATTATGACCAGTTGTTAGAAGGTGCGGAAAAAATATGGACACCGTTTGGAGTAAGACCTCTGCTCTGGAAAATAGAGGAGGATCATGCATCGTTCTGGGAAACAGCAATTCCTGAGGAGAAGAGACTGACGGAAGATTTTCCGCTTTGTATAGAGCCTGGAAGATATCATCATTTTGGATATGAGACAGATGGAAAGACGGTACGGCTCTTTATAGACCGGAAGATAGTACGTGAAGTGGAAATTCCATCTTTTCCAGCAGTATCTTCTGTAACAACAGTGACAGAGGATGAAATTTTTATCAAACTTGTTAACATGGAAGGAAAAACAGATCCTATAGAAATCTCTTTAGACTGCGGTGTAGAGCGTGAGTATGAGGCAGTTCTTCTGACAGGGGAAAAGACAGCAGAGAATACATTTGAAGAACCGGAAAAAGTGAGTGACAAGACGGTGAAGATGGAGGGAGCATCTAAAAAATTCATTTATGAAGCACCTGCTTACTCTGTGAGTGTGTTAAGATTGAAGAAAAAGCAGGCATTTAACCCATATCTTCCATCGTGGGAGTATATTCCGGATGGAGAGCCGTATGTGTTCGGAGACAGGGTGTATGTATACGGATCCCATGATTTTTATAACGGACATGTATTTTGCCTGGGAGATTATGTCTGCTGGTCAGCACCGGTTGACAATCTCGCCGACTGGAGATATGAAGGAGTGATTTATCCTAAAACAGAAGATCCATTGAACAGGGATGGAAAGATGTGCCTGTATGCCCCGGATGTGACAGTGGGACCGGATGGAAGATATTATCTGTATTATGTGCTGGACCATGTCTCTGTCGTATCAGTTGCAGTTTCTGACACACCGGCAGGAAAATATGAATTTTATGGATATGTCCATGATAAAAAGGGAGACAGACTCGGGGAAAGACCGGGGGATGAACCACAGTTTGATCCGGGAGTACTGACAGAAGGAGCGCGAACCTATCTGTATACGGGATTTTGCGGAAGAGGAGACAAAACGAGACATGGTGCGATGGCGACAGTGCTCGGTCCGGATATGATTACCATCGAGGAAGAACCGGTATTTGTGGCACCGGGAGGAGAGTATGCGGATGGAACCGGATATGAGGGACATGCATTTTTTGAAGCACCATCTATCCGGAAGATAGGAAACACATACTATCTGATTTATTCGTCTTCGGTGATGCATGAGTTATGCTATGCAACCAGTGAGAAACCAACGGGAAAATTCACATATAGGGGTGTGCTGGTAAGCAACTGCGATATGCATATAGATACTTATAAACCTGCAGATATGCCATCTGCCTATGGCGGAAACAACCATGGAAGTATCGTGGAGATTTCCAGTGAATGGTATATTTTTTATCACAGACAGACGAACGGAACCTGGTATAGCAGACAGGGGTGTGCAGAAAAGCTTCATTTGGCAGAAGATGGAAGCTTCCGCCAGGTGGAACTGACATCCTGTGGATTAAATGGCGGATCACTAGTGGGAAGGGGGGAATACCCGGCTTATATTGCATGCAATCTGTTTACAGCGGAGGAGAGCATTTTTGATGCAAACCAGAGATTTCCAAGAGTGATGCAGGATGGAAGAGACGGTGATAAGGAACCGGGGTACATTTCCCATATTACAGATACCACAACGCTAGGCTTTAAATACTTTGAATGTGAAAATGTACAGAAAGTCATCCTGAAAGTGAGAGGATATGGAAGTGGGACGTTCGAGGTTAAGACAGCCTGGGATGGTGAGGTGCTTGGGACGGTTCAGATTGTAAACAGCAATGTGTGGGAGAAATATGAGATTCAGGCACAGATCCCGGATGGTAAGCAGGCAATCTATTTTACATATAGAGGATACGGAAATCTTGACTTACTGTCATTCACACTTGAGTAGGAAAAATTACGGATAAAAGTGGGAGCACAGTCATTCATTTGGGACTGGAAGAATTTGAAATTTTGTTATTTTAGCCGGTTGTGGAAAAAAATGACAGCGGATATAATTAGGAAAGAGATATGGGAGAGGGAGACGATAAAATGAGTGAAGAGATAAAAAACGTGCAAAAGAACTGGTAAGCCAGATAACAGTGGAGGAGAAGATGAGCCAGATGCTCTATCAGTCACCGGCAATCGAAAGGCTTGGCATTCCGGCATATAACTGGTGGAATGGGGCTTTGCATGGAGTTGCAAGAGCCGGAGTAGCAACCATGTTCCCACAGGCGATCGGGCTGGCAGCCACTTTTGACAGAGAACTGATACAGGAGATCGGAGATGTCGTTTCCACAGAAGGAAGGGCGAAGTTCAATGAATTTTCGAGAAGAGGGGACCACGGCATCTATAAAGGGCTCACCTTCTGGGCACCGAATGTTAATATTTTCAGGGATCCACGATGGGGAAGAGGACATGAGACATACGGGGAGGATCCGTATCTGACAGGAGAATTAGGCTGTGCATACATCAAAGGTTTGCAGGGTCCGGATCCGGAGCATCCAAAGGCAGCAGCCTGCGCGAAGCATTTTGCAGTACATAGTGGACCGGAAGCACTCAGGCATCAGTTCAATGCGCAGGTGTCAAAGCATGATCTGTATGATACTTATTTATATGCATTCAAGCGGTGCGTCAAAGATGCAAAAGTGGAAGCGGTCATGGGTGCCTATAACAGAGTGAACGGGGAACCGGCATGTGGCAGCAAGGGACTGCAGAACGGTCTCGAGAAGATCAGTAAAATCCTGATGAGTGCGCTGCTAATCATGATTGTGGTGCTCGCCGTCCACAGCTTTACCCTGTCCGGTGCAGGAGAGGGAATCCGTTTCTACCTGATTCCGAATCTTAAGACTGTAAAGGAGGTTGGATTTGGAAATGTCGTATCAGCCGCCATGAACCAGGCATTCTTTACCTTAAGCCTTGGAGTGGCTGCCATGGAGATCTTCGGCAGCTACATGGGAAAATATCATACGTTAGCTGGCGAGGGACTTCGGATCTGCGCACTGGATACATTCGTTGCCATTATGGCAGGACTGATTATTTTCCCGGCAGGTTCGATTCCCCCCGGGAACAGTCAAATTTTGCAACAAAGTTGTTATACAAAAAATCACCTTTCCGCTAAAATAGAGTTGTTCAGGCTGCTATTTAACGAAAGGAAAGGTGATTTTAATGGCATATCAAACAAATTCTATGGCACATACTAAATGGATGTGCAAGTATCACATTGTATTCACACCAAAGTACAGAAGAAAAGTGATATACAACCAGTACAAAGAAGATATCAGAGATATCATCAAAATATTGTGTAAATATAAAGGTGTGGAAATAATAGAAGGACACTTAATGCCAGATCATATCCATATGTTAGTAAGTATCCCACCGAAATATAGTATATCACAGTTTATGGGATATTTAAAAGGAAAAAGTGATTAGGTGAATGATCAATTTATACAAGGAGTAATATTTGATTGGGATAAAATTGATAAGGATAGTTATCTGAAGGGAATCAGGGCTTTTAAGGGAGTTGAAAAACTTGATTTTAACAAACCAATTACTTTTTTTGTAGGGGAAAATGGCAGCGGTAAATCAACTTTATTGGAAGCACTTGCCGTAGCACATGGTTTTAATCCTGAGGGTGGAACGAAGAATTATGTTTTTTCTACGCATGATACACATTCAGAGTTGTGTGATGCGATAAGAATTGCCAAAGGCTATCGGAAGGAAAAGTGGGGATATTTTCTTAGGGCAGAAAGCTTTTATAATGTTGCAACGCAGGAAGAAGAATATGCAGATATTACACATCCTTCCGCTAAATATCATGAAAAATCACATGGAGAGAGTTTTCTCGCATTAGCACAGAATAATATGAATCCAAATGGCTTGTATCTTTTTGACGAGCCAGAAGCTGCATTATCGCCGCAGAGACAGCTTACATTGTTGATGCAAATATACAGATGTGCAAAAGAGGGAGCACAGTTTATTATAGTTACGCATTCGCCAATTTTGTTAGGAATACCAGATGCAGATATCTATTGTTTTGATAATGGACGCATACATCTGTGCGAATATGAGGATACAGAGAGTTACCAGGTAACAGAAATGTTTATAAATAATAGGCAGATGCTGTTGGATAGATTACTAACAGATTAGATAATAAAGAAATCGATTAATTCAAGTTTGGAGAATTGAGAAAATCGCAATTTGGAGGTACACGATGATAATAAAAATTGTTACAATTTCACTGATGGCAGTGTTCTACATCTGCTATTTTGCAAAGCTGATTAGTCAGAAAAAGCAAGGCATAAAGACAGATCAATTAGGAAAAGGAAAAGAGGGATTTGTCAAATTTATAGAAGTGGCTCTTAAAATAATCACATATTTGCTTCCTGTAATACAGATTATCAGTATTGTGTTTTATTCGGGAACAGTACATATTGTGTTGCAATTTACAGGAGTTGTAATAACAATGTTCGGTGTACTTGCTTTTATTGTTTCTGTTACACAAATGAAGGAGAATTGGAGAGCAGGTGTGCAAAAAGAAGAAAAGACCAGTTTGGTAACAACGGGCATCTATTCTATTAGCAGAAATCCTGCATTTTTGGGTTTTGATTTAATGTATATAGGAATATTGTTTTCGTTCTTTAATTGGTTCCTTTGCTTTGCTACAGGTTTTGCAGTGGTATTTTTTCATTTGCAGATAGTCAATGTAGAGGAAGATTTTTTGATAGAAGCATTCGGAAATGAGTACCTGCAATACAAATTAAAAGTATGCCGATATTTAGGAAGAAAAAGATAACTTGAAGTTCTTGGGGCTAAAGCCAATATAAATAATACTAGACAGATTTGTCCAATAGCGTAAATACGGCATTTTCTCGCTTTGTGTCGTGTTATGTTTAGTAGAATAATATTACTCTGTCAATGAAAGGGGGAAACAGTATGGATCAGAAAAAGATTGGACGTTTCTTAAAAGAACTTAGGAAAGATTAAGGCAAGACGAGAAATGAAACGAAAGTACAACTGTAAATAAAAAGTCTGATAGAACAGATGGAAGAGAGGATCCATGAACAGAATGTAACAATGGCGCAAAGCAACTGGAACCCCAATATGCAGACGCAGAATTCGTACCGGAATCAGGGAAGTCAGAGCCGGGAAGCTCCGGTACAAAATGTAAGCTGGAATCGGGGCACACAGGAGATGAAATCGGTATCGGAAAGCTGAAATTTATTTACAGGTAGAAGCGAACGCTTAAGGAAATGCTGAATAAAGCAGCTACCGAAACACTATTTCCGGATATTTCGATTAATCTTCTCAAACTCCCTTCCTCCCAGGGTATTGTGGGTGAGAAGTCTTTTGTTGCTTCCCGCTGATGCATTTTTCCGGTATTGTCCAGGGGTACAGCCGTTATGCTGACGGAACTGTCTGCAGAAATGCTCTACATTATTATAACCACATTGCTCGGAAATGTCGCGGATGGAGTATTCGCTGAACTCTAATAAATCCTGTGCACGGCGCAGACGTCCTTCGATGACATTGTCCATGCAGGAGGAGCCAAATTGGCGGTGATAGAGAGTCTGAAGATGACTGGGACTTAAGTGAAGCTTCGCAGCCATCATGTTTATATTCCATGGAAGCTGAGGATTATTGTAGATCATCTTATGCAATGCAACCAGCTCATGATCGTGAATACCCGGGGACTCATTTTGGGTTCCTTCTCTTAATTTGGAGAACAGAACCCGCAGCAGGTGAGTAATGTTTGCTTCGCTTTCAGAGGAGAAAAAGGCGGACTCCCAGGTTAGTAATTTAAAAAGCTGATGACAGTATTCCGGATCTGTTACGGGAAATGGGGTGTTTGTTAACGGAAACAGCTTCACGAAGGAGTGATCGGAACGAAAACGAATCCAGTCATTCCGGTATTCTTCACCGGCAGCACGGTAATAAATCCTGCTTCCTGGTGTATACAGAATAGCAGAATTGGCGGCTGTCCGCATTAGTCTTCCGTCTATGAGCAGCTCCGAGGGAGAGTCGAAAAGAAGCAGAAGATAGCCTGTAAAGCCATTCGGAACATCATATATAAAATCTGAGGGGTGAACGGCACTGTAGCCGACAAATTCAATTTCAGTCATCTGGGATCTCCGTTCTGATACATCAGAGGATATATCAATTTTCTTATAGTATAAATCATTGGAAACTTTAGATCAATGCGATAGTATCAGATTGATATGGCAATCGTCATCAGAGAGCTGCGGATCGTGCAGCGGTCAGACATCTGATGCGTTACTGCATAGGAACATGATTTAGAAGAAGGAGATACATGCATGGTAAATTTGGGTGGAGCAACAGAGAATGACAGAAAAAAGATCGTGATTACAAAGGATTCAAAGGCCTTTTTTCACAATAATGTAGATTATTGTGTGGGAACCGGAAGAATGGGGCTTGCATTGACAGAAGAATATCAGGAGGAGCTGCGCTTGGTTCAAAAGGAAATCGGATTTAAGCATATCCGGGGACATGGATTATTCTGTGATGATATGGCGCTCTTTCAGACCTATGAGGAGGATGGTAAGGTAAGGGTCGAGTACAACTATACTTATCTGGATAGAGTAATGGATGCCTATAAGAAGGTGGGGCTGAGACCTTTTCTTGAACTGGGTTTTATGCCTAAAAAGTTGGCAAGTGGAAGCCAGACTATCTTTTACTGGCAGGGAAATACCACTCCTCCAAAAGATTATGATATGTGGTGTAATATGGTGCATTCATTGCTGCGGCATCTGATGGGACGCTATGGAGAAGAGGAAGTTATTCAATGGCCCATTGAAGTATGGAACGAGCCCAATCTTTGCGGCTTCTGGGAAAATGCGGATATGCAGGAATATTTTAAGCTGTTCCATAGAACCTTTGATGCCATAAAGGAAGTGAATCCGGGATTCCGTGTAGGAGGCCCTGCTGTTTGTGGAGGAACGGATGAGAAATGGATTCAGGCATTTATGGAATATTGCCATGAGAATCACATACCTGTGGATTTCGTAACCAGACATCATTACACCATTGATCCGCCGGAATGTATTGGACATTATGCATATTCTGAACTGATGAAGGCAGAGGACGGCTTTGCCAATTTAAAAACAACCAGAGATATTATTGACAGTTTCCCGGAATATAAGGGTCTGCAGATTCATATCACGGAGTTCAACAGCTCCTATACTCCTCAGGGCGTCATTCATGATACAAACCTGAATGCGGCCTTTATAGCACAGCAGCTTTCCAGATTGGGAGATGTGAATGAATCCTATTCCTACTGGACATTTGGTGATGTGTTTGAAGAGCTGGGAGTTCCTTTTACACCATTCCACGGCGGCTTTGGACTGGTTGCCAATGGCTGTATTACCAAGCCGACCTTCTGGACATTTGCTTTTTACAAAAAGCTTGAGGAAAGTGAAGCCAATTGTGTATATAAGGATGACAATGTTGTCGTTTTGAAACGTGCAAACGGTGATTATCTAGGTGTAGCCTGGAATATTGCTCGTAAAAGTACAGAACAGGGTAAAGAAAAAATGCTGTTGGAGTTTACATTTCCGGCTGAACAGGAGGAGTACTGCTTCCTGACTAAGACGGTAGATGAGGAAACATGTAATCCCTTGAAGGTATGGCATGATATGGGAGAACCTGCCAATCTGAGTGAGGAACAGACGAAGCTGATTCGGGAATCATCCAGACCTTTTGTAAAAACAGAGCGTAAAAAGCAGGAGGACGGAAATATCTGCGTAGAGCTTCCTGTAAACGAAAACGGTGTGGTTTATTTCGAACTGAATGCCGGAAAGGTGAATCCGGATCGAGGATATGACTATGATCGTGTAGTCAGCTTGAAGGCTTAAACTAGCACCCAGTAATTTGCTTTATGAAACAATGTACATAGATTAGGCTTGTAAAGGAGGATATCAAAGTGAAAAAACAGGCGTTTAACCCATATTTACCGTCCTGGGAGTATATTCCGGACGGAGAACCTTATGTTTTTGGCGATCGCGTATATGTTTACGGATCCCATGATTACTTTAACGGATATGTTTTCTGCATGGGAGACTATGTGTGCTGGTCAGCTCCGGTCGATGACCTGGGCAACTGGAGATATGAGGGTGTGATTTATCCGAAGACAGCCGATCCGCTGAACCCGGAAGGCAAAATGTGTCTGTATGCCCCGGATGTTACGGTGGGACCGGACGGAAGGTACTATCTTTATTACGTGTTGGACAAGGTTTCGGTAGTTTCAGTTGCTGTATGTGACACTCCGGCAGGAAAGTATGAATTTTATGGCTATGTTCATTATGAAGATGGCACACGTCTGGGCGAAAAGGAAGGTGATGAACCCCAGTTTGACCCGGGGGTTCTGACGGAAGGAGATGTGACATATCTTTATACCGGAGCTTGCGGAAAAGGTGATAAATCCCGTACCGGAGCTATGGCTACGGTGTTGGGAGCAGATATGCTGACGATCAGGGAAGCTCCGGTGTTTGTGGCCCCCGGCTGTGAATATGGTGCCGGTACCGGATTTGAGGGACATGAGTTTTTTGAGGCATCTTCCATCCGTAAAGTAGGTGACACCTATTATTTTGTCTATTCATCCATATTAATGCACGAATTATGTTATGCCACCAGCAAGAATCCTACTAGGGACTTTGTCTATGGCGGAGTTATTGTCAGCAATTGTGATCTGCACATCGATACCTACAAGCCGGCAGATATGCCAACAGCTTACGGTGCCAATAATCACGGAAGTATTGTGCAGATCGGAGAGGACTGGTACATTTTTTATCACAGGCATACCAATAATACCTGGTACAGCAGACAGGGATGTGCTGAAAAGCTGCAGATTATGCCGGACGGCAGTATTCCACAGGTAAAAATTACCTCCTGCGGTTTAAATGGAGGTCCGCTTGAGGGTAAAGGCGAATACCCCGCTTATCTTGCATGTAATCTGTTTACCGATACCCCATCAGTTTATGTGGGCGAAGGGAATTTTCCACGAGTAATGCAGGACGGAAGGGATGGAGACGAAGAAGTTGGATATATTGCCAATATTACAGATTCAACTACCATCGGCTTCAAATATTTTGACTGCCATGATATTCGTGAAATCAGTATTTGGACCCGGGGCTATGCAGATGGCACTTTTGAAGTAAAGACAGCATGGGATGGAGAGGTACTGGCGACATTAGAGGTTCAATATACCAATGTCTGGGAAAAGTATACCGCACCGGTTACGATTCCGGATGGAATACAGGCGCTTTACCTGACCTATCGCGGTAACGGAAATGCTGCATTAAGATCATTTGAGTTATCATAATCTATGTTATTGCATATACAGGCAGTTCAAAAAGAAATCGGAAAGAGAAAACGATACATTGATATAACCGGAAACTGGTTAAATCACCCCAATGATTATCTTGCCAGAATTCTGGCACAGGTAGTGATCAAAACTCTTGGAATGTAAAAAAAGGAGACTACAATGAGCAAGTTAAAGATTAAAACAAAGGAAAGACGATTTGAGACAGCCAGGGATTTATACGGAATCTTTTTTGAAGACATTAACCGTGCCGGAGACGGAGGACTTTATCCGGAAATGCTTCGAAACAGAAGCTTCGAAGATTCCGTTTTACCGGAGGGTTATATACAGCAGGAGGATGGCATCCATGTAAAAACCGTATCCGGATGGCTGGATGAGTTTTGCAACGGAGAAGGCTTATGCCGCTGGGTAAAGGGCAACAATATTCCGGAGACAGAAATACCGGCATGGTATACACACAATGCAAAGATGGAACTGGAACTGACGGATACCCTGAATGAACATCGGGACGCAGCTCTGCGTATGCAGTTTGAAAAGGACGGATCTCTGACTAATACCGGTTACTGCGGTATATCCGTAAAGGCTGGAGAAAGTTACTCTTTGTATTTATTTGCAAAAGCAAAGGAAGAAATAGGACTGGACGTAGCGATCGAATACCAGGGAAAAGTACTGACTGGAAACAGTCTGGTGGTTTCCGGTCAGGAGTATACAAGATATGACATGAAGCTGACAGCAGCTGAGGATTGTCACGAGGCACAGCTTACTATTTCCTGCAAAGAAGGCGGAGAGGTTCTGCTGGGATTTATTTCACTAATGCCTGACAATACCTACATGGGGCATGGACTCAGAACAGATCTTGTAGAAAAGCTTAAGGGAATGAGTCCAAAGTTTATGCGTTTTCCCGGAGGCTGTATTGTGGAAGGAACGACACCGTCCACAGCGATGAGATTTCGGGATACGGTAGGTCCGGCATGGGAAAGACCCAGTAAGCTGTTTGTATGGCATTACAGAAGTACATTAGGACTTGGCTTTCATGAATATCTGCAGCTTTGCGAGGATCTGGGGATGGAGCCCCTGTATGTATGTAACTGCGGAATGACCTGTCAGGGAAGAAAGAGTGTCCTTCTGGAAGGAGAGGCTCTTGATGAAATGGTACAGGATACACTGGATGCCATTGAATATGCTATCGGCTCTAAGGAAAGCAAATGGGGAAGGCTTCGTGCTTCTATGGGGCATCCGGAACCCTTTAAAATGACCTATCTGGAAATTGGTAATGAAAACTGGGGTCCGGATTATGAAAAGCGATACAACATGATTTATAAGAAGGTAAAGGAACTGTATCCCCAGATTAAAACCATAGCCAATGAGCATGTAGAGAAAAATGGTTGTCCTGCCGAGTGCGTGGATGAACATTTTTACAATACAACAGAGTTCTTTGCAGAACGTGTAAATTATTATGATGACTACGATCGTAAGGGACCAAAAATCTTTGTAGGAGAGGTGGCTGTAAACGAAGGCAACTATATGGGACAGTTGTATGCGGCTTTGGGAGAAGCGGCTTTCCTTATGGGTATTGAGAAAAATCAGGATATCGTAACATTGGCCTCTTATGCTCCATTATTTGAAAATGTAAATTACAGAGCGTGGTATCCTAATCTGATTCGTTTCAATAATCATCAGAGCCTTGGAATTCCTACTTATTATGTCTGGAAAATGTTCGGTCAAAATCGCGGAGAATATGTGGTGCGATCCGAAGATGAGGGAGGACGTGTTTATCGTCCGAGAACCGGAATGGCATCTTTAAAATCCAATAAGGAACTTCGCTTCAGAAATCCCATTTGGAATGGAGAAGAAGCAAAGATTACTCATGAATTAATGGGACATGTGCAGGATACAGAAGATGGCCGCCTGCTTCAGCTTCCGGATGAGGAGCAGAAAAAGGAATTTCACAGTATTCTGGAATGGGCTGATGAGACCAAGAGCTTTGTGGTATTTGGAGAAGAAGACCAGACTTATGGAAGATTTGAGACCGATATTTTTGTTGAGGAAAATGCTTACTTCGAGTTGGGTATATTCAGTGCCAGGGTGGTTCGTTCCTATTATGAGGAGCAGCTCGTGATTACGGCCGGAGTGGAAAAAGAATGGGATGCAGCTATGGTGCGTCCGTTTCTTTGGAAGGTTAATGGAGGACAATGTTCACTGGAAGAGTTTGGCTATATGCATGACAACAAGCTGACTGAGGACTTTGCTATTTCAGTAAAACCGGGAGAATATCACCGCTTTGGATATGAAACGGACGGAAAACAGATTCGCCTGTATGTTGATGGTGAACTTCAGAAGGAAATTTCGATTCCCTACGGACCTGCTTTTGTTTCGGTAGTAACTGACACCAAGGACGAAATCATTATTAAGGCGGTTAATTTTGCAGGAGATGTGGATCCGGTTTCCATTACACTGGACTGTCAGGTACAGGGCGACTATACCGTAACACTTCTTAGCGGTGAAAAGGGGGATGAAAACAGCTTTGAAGAGCCGGAGAAGGTGAAGAATATTACCGTGAATATGCATGGCGCTTCCTCAGAGTTCGTATACGAGGCACCGCCATATTCTGTCAGTGCTTTGCGATTGAAGAAGTGCGAAGCGTTTTAGAGGTTGACCCTGTTAACAAAAAGACATAAGAACGGCCTGAGAATACAGCCGCAGGAAATGGTGGAGGTGGAACCCGGGGATGAAATCCGTTTTGGGAAGAGGAATTTCTGTTTTCGGTGAGAGCTCCTGCTTTCTGTTTGCCCATGAGTTATCCTGTCATATGAAATTGCTGTTCTGTATGTATGCTGGCATTCACAGAAAGCAATTTTGTATGGCTCTGAATAGTTATAAATTTTATACCACAGGTATAATGACAACCGCAGAAAATTGTGTTATTCTTGGTTACAGAAAGAAGATAAGCGGAGGCAGAGAACTCCACAGAAAGGAAAAAGACATGACAACAATGTATCGTTTTGACCAGCTTCATAGTGAACGTAAATCGTTAGCACTGCTTAAAGATCATGAGTGGGGCTTTGATTACATGCGCTCATTTAAGGCTAGGCATAAACGAGAAAATTGTGTTTTTGATACTGCACCTGAACCGGAGGCATAGCCGGACAGGGGTATAATAGATAAACATGTTTTAGCGTACCGCTTACCTTAGATGATAAGGCAGGCGGTATTTTTTATGCTCCTTTAACTCAATCGGCAGAGTAACCGGCTTTTAACCGGTAGGTTGTGGGTTCAAATCCCATGAGGAGCACTTGTCCAATGTAGAATCAGAAAGGAAAATAAAAATGAATGCATTAGAGATTAAGGGAAAAGTAAATACGGCTCTCTGCTATGCAAAAGTAGTAGAGGATGAGGCTATAGAGCAGATCAGACGCATGTGTGATTATGCAATGACAGAAGGTTCCCAGATCCGTATCATGCCTGATGTGCATGCCGGTAAGGGGTGTACGATAGGAACAACAATGACCATAACAGACAAGGCAGTGCCTAATGTGGTCGGAGTGGATATCGGATGTGGGATGTATACGGTAAATCTTGGAAAAGATGAGATTGATTTTGAGAAAGTGGATGAGGCAGCGCATTTTATTCCATCAGGACGTGAAGTGTGGGAAGGACGACAGGAGAAATTTGATCTGACAGAGCTTCGATGCTACAGGGAGCTGAAAGATGCAAAGAGACTTGCAAGGTCTCTTGGAACACTTGGAGGCGGAAATCACTTTATTGAGATTGATGAAGCAGCAGATGGAACAAAGTATCTCGTAATTCATTCCGGCAGTAGAAATCTTGGAAAGCAGGTGGCAGAGCTTTATCAGAAACTTGCCATTAACTTAAACCGTGGTTATGGGGAGTATCTTGAAAAGAGGGATGAGATTATCCGTACTTATAAGGAACAGGGAAGAAAAAGGGAGATACAGGATGCCCTAAAGCAGCTTCACTGGCAGGTATATGAAAGTCCTACAAGCATGCCGGAGGATCTGTGTTATCTGGAAGGAATATATCTGGAGGATTATCTGCATGATGTGGAAATATGCCAGGCATTTGCCAGAAGAAGCAGAGAGAAGATGGCAGAGGTTATTCTTGAAAGAACAGTCATGACTGGGAGTGATGCTTTTCACACGATTCATAATTATATCGACACAGATGAAATGATATTGAGGAAAGGTGCAATCGCAGCCCATAAGGGAGAAAAAGTGCTGATACCGATTAACATGAAGGATGGAAGTATACTTGCCATTGGAAAAGGAAATCCGGAATGGAACTTTTCTGCCCCACATGGTGCAGGAAGGATTATGTCCAGAACAAAGGCGAAAAATGAACTCAATCTGGATGAGTATAAGAAAGCTATGGAGGGAGTATATACAACCTCAGTAAATGAAAATACATTGGACGAGGCACCAATGGCATACAAGTCTCTGGATGACATCATAGATGTAATCAGGGAGTCGGTGGATGTTATTGATGTAATGAAACCTATATACAATTTTAAGGCATCAGAGTAGCACCGCCTGTACAGCCCGGCTGTTGGGAAGGTGTTGACTGACAGCCGGAACAGGAGGAAAAATGATAACAATGCCTACAATAGATATGGCAGCAACAGGAATGAACATAACAAGACTGAGAATCAATGCAGGTCTTTCAGTAAAGGATCTGGCAGATATATTCGGATTTGCAACACCACAGGCAGTATACAAGTGGCAGCACGGCGTGGCAATGCCAACCCTGGATAATCTGGTGGTATTGGCGGCAGTCTTTGGTGTGTCAATGGACGAGATAATTGCTGTTGATGTAAATGTAAAGGCACAGATCAGTGCATGAATAAAAAAGAAAAGGGGTATCTGAAAGGATGCCCCGGTACATGCTCATATAGTTCAATGGATAGAACGACCGGCTACGGACCGGCTGATTCAGGTTCGAGTCCTGATATGAGTGTTATGGTCCCATAGTCTAAAGGTTAGGCATAGAGCAGTGATGGTATATGCTGCTTTGTTTCAATATTTATAATGGTCTTTACACTGATACCGGTGACAGATGCAAGGTCCTTCTGCGTAATGCCGAGATCATTTCTTGCGTCAGCCAGTCTGCTGGTAATGGAATCAGTAGCTGTATTTTTATCCATTTCTATATTCATATCCATATCTGCGTACCTCCGTAAAATAGTAAAAAATAACCGTATGGGCTAATAACCTATTCTGATCCTATCCAAAATCCACGAATATGCTCCCGGCGATTCTGACTCTGATTGTGCTTGCCTGTGGCGGCGGATTTTTCGTATTCAAGAAAGTTCAGGAAAAGAAGAAGGAACAGGAGGCGGCAAAGCCTGATCCGGATGCTGATTATGTGGATGATGACGAGGACTATGGGTACGATCCGGAGTTTGAGGACGATGATGTAGATGGCTCCGTCGATGAAGATGACAACGAACCTGTGTAAACAGGATAGGCTTGATGTCTGGGGCAGCCTTCGGGTTGCCTTTACATAGTTTCCACTTTCAAAAAAATAAAAAATTATATGTTTTTGAAAGCGACATCTTGCACATACTATTAGCAGACAGTATAATAAGTACAGCGAAGCGGTTTCGAGAAATGAAAAAACTTCAATTTTTGAAAGCGGGTGACTATATGAAAACAATCACGAGAGCAAAATATCTCGATAGAATCATTGAACTGAATGGCACTCCTGACATCAAGATCATCACAGGTATTCGGCGATCTGGTAAGTCCAAACTGATGCAGGCATATATTGCGTATCTGAAAAGCAATTTTGAAAACATCAATATTATCTTCATCGACTTCATGGATTTGGCGTATGAAGAAATCAAGGAATACCATGCCTTACACGCCTATGTGGAAGAACATTATCAGGAAGGCAAAACGAACTACCTGTTTGTAGACGAGGTTCAGATGTGTCCCAAGTTTGAGCTGGCAATCAACAGCCTGTACTCTAAGGGAAAATACGACATCTATGTAACAGGCTCTAATGCTTTCCTGTTGAGTGCAGATCTGGCAACTCTGTTTACCGGACGCTATATTGAAATTCATGTGTTTCCTTTCAGCTTCCAGGAATATTGCCAGTATTATGATGATATTAGTGACAAAGATAAGCTCTTTGATGAGTACGCTATCAAGGGCGGTTTAGCAGGTTCCTATGCTTATAGAACCGAAAAAGACAGAACAAACTATATCAAGGAGGTCTACGAAACGATTGTTACAAGGGATTTGGTACAGAAATATACTCTCCCGGACACTTTGGTTTTACAACGTCTGAGCGAGTTCCTTATGGATAATATCAGCAACCTGACTTCTCCAAATAAGGTCAGTCAGCTACTGACAGCAAATGAGACTCCAACCAATCATGTAACCGTCGGCAAGTACATTAAGTATTTGTGCAATGCTTTTGTATTTTATGATATTAAGAGATACGACATCCGAGGTAAGAAATACCTTGAAAGCTCTGAAAAGTTCTATTTGTGTGACAGCGGTATTCGATATGCAATACTGGGAAGCAGAAATATGGATTATGGCAGAGTATATGAAAACATCGTTTGCATCGAGCTTCTTCGCCGTGGATATGATGTCTATGTCGGCAAACTCTATCAAAAGGAAATCGACTTTGTTGCTCAGAGAGGCAGCGAGAAGATTTATATTCAGGTCAGCGACAACATTTCCGGGCAGGAAACATTTGAGAGAGAATGCTCTTCTCTGCTTCAGATTCGAGACGCTTATCCGAAAATGATTATTGCCAGAACCAGACATCCCCAATATAGCTATGAAGGAATCGAAATTCACGATATAGCCGATTGGTTGCTACAAGAATAAGCAGGGCGAAATATCTCCGTCATTCTCTTTTAAAATAATGGAAATATTTTTATTATGACGGAGATTATAGAACAGAAAATTGTATCAGGTTGCAAAAATCCTTCCTGAACTTTTTACATAACAGTCATGCACTACGGTGTGTGGCTGCTTATTTTTTTGCGAAAGGAGCAGATGCAAATGAAATTAGTTTTGGCTGAAAAGCCTTCGGTTGCACAGAGCATTGCCAAGGTGTTAGGTGCTGCCAAGCGTGAGGATGGCTACTTAGAGGGAAACGGATATGTGGTCAGCTGGTGTGTGTGGCATTTGGTGGAGCTGGCACAACCGGAAGCCTATGATGCGAAGTACAGCAAATGGGCTTATGCAGACCTGCCTATTTTCCCGATGGACTGGCAGTATGAGGTTTCTGCCGGTACGAGAAAACAGTTTGGGATTCTGAAAAAGCTCATGGCCAGAGAAGATGTTGCAAGTATTGTGTGTGCAACAGATGCCGGTCGTGAGGGCGAGCTGATCTTTCGATTGGTGTACCACAAAGCCGGGTGCAGAAAGCCGTTTGAGCGGCTTTGGATTTCCTCGATGGAAGATGTAGCAATCAAGGAGAGCTTTGAAAATCTCAGGTCTGGAACTGAATATGATGCTTTGTATGAAGCAGCACTGTGTCGAGAGCGAGCCGACTGGATTGTTGGCATTAACGCTACTCGACTTTTTTCGACCCTTTACGGGCAGACCCTGAATGTCGGTCGTGTTATGACCCCTACCCTTGCTATGGCTGTCATGCGGGAAGCTGCCATTTCCGCATTCAAGCCTGAACCGTTCTACACAGTTCAGATTGGATTGGATGGTTTTACGGCTGCAAGCGAACGATTCAAAACCAAGGAAGCAGCGGAAGCTGTCAGACAAAACTGTTCGGTGGCAATCGTTCAAAAAGCTGAATGTAAGGAGAAAACAGAAAAGCCGCCTGCGCTCTATGACCTGACCAGTTTACAGAGAGAAGCCAACCGTGTGCTTGGCTACACAGCACAGCAGACCTTGGACTACACGCAGAATCTCTATGAAAAGAAACTGGTCACTTATCCCCGTACCGACAGCAGATTCCTGACGGAAGATATGGCACACAGCCTGCCCGACCTCGTAAAGCTGGCTTTCCACACATTTCCCGTAGAGGATGTGGATAATATACCAGTTCATGCAGAGCAAGTTGTGAATAACAAAAAGGTCACAGATCACCATGCCATCATTCCGACCAGAGAATTGCAGAAATGCAATCTGAGCGAACTTCCCAAAGGAGAACTTGCAATTTTGCAACTGATCTCGAATCGGTTGTGCGTAGCTGTTGGCAATCCGCACCGATACGCAGAGACAGTCATTGAACTGGACTGCGGCGGCACAGCGTTCTCCGCAAAGGGAAAAACCATCGTGCAGAACGGATGGAAGGCTCTGATTCAGAAGGGCTCTTCGACAAAAAACGACGAAAACGAACAGGCACTTCCTGCGGTATCCGTTGGGGACGAGCGAAAGGTGTTTGGTTCTGAAATCAAGGAAGGAAAAACTTCTCCTCCGAAACACTTTACCGAGGATACGCTGCTTTCTGCTATGGAAACAGCCGGTGCAGATGAAATGCCAGAGGATGTCAAGCGAAAAGGTCTGGGAACTCCTGCGACTCGTGCCGGTATCATTGAGAAGCTGGTTCGCATCGGTTTTCTGGAGCGTAAGGGCGATAAGAAAACCAAACACCTGATTCCGACTCACAAGGGTACGGCTCTGGTAACAGTCATGCCGGAACAGATTCAGTCCCCCTCCATGACGGCGGATTGGGAAGAAAAATTGTTGCTCATTGAAAAAGGCGAATATGCCAGCGAGGATTTTATGGACGAGATCAAAGATGTGATTGCCGGTTTGATTCAGAACTATGAAGTAATCCGTGATTCCGAGGTTCTGATGTCGAAAGAAGCCAATTCTATCGGCAAATGCCCTCTCTGCGGCAGTGCAGTAGAGGACAAATCCAAGGGATACTTCTGCTCTAACCGAGGGTGCAGCTTTGCCCTTTGGAAAAACAATCGTTACTTTGCGAGTATCGGCAAGAGCATGACTTCTGCCACGGCGCAGAAACTGCTCGGTTCCGGCAAGGTAAAGCTCAAGAATTGCAAGTCCGCAAGGACGGGCAACACCTTTGATGCCACCGTTTTTATGGAGGTATCGGAGGATGGCAGGACGAAGTTCAGCATGGAATTTGATAATGGAGGAAAAAGCAAATGACGAATGAGTACAACCCGGATGGTAAGGAAATCCGATTTATCGACAGCCACTATAAGGATTTGTTTCATATCCCCGATGGCAGCTGTGTGCAGATTCACTACCCAGATGAAACGGTTGTAAAGCCCTGCACGTTCATTGACGAGTATCATACGCAGATCGGATACAATGTGTTTCATATTTGCCAGTTTGCAGAGATTATGGAGTGCAACGGCGCAAGCTATATGCCGGAGCCTGAAATTATGGGCGATGAAGCCGCATGGAAGGTCGGAAAGGATAGAATCCTTGCGGTGCAGACCTGCGAAGATGGTTATGACTACACCCTGTTAGATGAAAACTACAATGAGATTGATGGCGGTCAGGTCGATAACCCTGAACTGTCCATAATCGAAGTCCGCCAGGATATTCTGGAATCCTTTGGACTGGAGCGCCGGGAGCTGCGAGCGATGTTCTATGAGGATGTCATGGAGCAGATGTTTGAAAACGGCAGACTGGCGGTAGATGCACCCGAAAAACGAGAATCCGTTATGGAAAAGCTGATGCAGACCGGAGAAAAGGCTGCACCGAGCAGCCATTCTCATAAACCCAAAGAGCCTGAACGATAAGGAGGACACGGATATGAAAAACGAAAAATGGGATGATGTTCACGGAAATACCACCCCGGATGACAGAATGGTTGCTTTTCTGGAAAGCCCCACGGATTCCTATGCGATTCTTCAGCTGCGGGAAGATGTAGACGATAATATCCCGCTCATGTTTGCAAATTACAGCTACCTTCAGAAGAAAGAAATGGAGCCTGAGATTGACCGTTACGAGGTGGTCTATCACGGCTCCATTTCTGTATCCGAGGATGTGGATCGTCAGCTGGAAGATTTGTATGTGAAGTTCAATATTGACCACCCGAATGATTTCCGTGGTCACAGTATGTCGGTCAGCGACATCGTGGCCTTAAAGGTAGCCGGTGAGGTATCCTTTCACTATGTAGATTCTGTTGGGTTTCAGAAGCTGGAAAACTTTATGAAGTCCGAAAACTACCTGAAAAACGCAGAGATGGCAATGGAAGATGATTATGGGATGATTGACGGTATCATCAATAACGGAAAAGCGCCTGGAGTAGAGGAACGCCCTTCGGTATTGGAACAGTTAAAGGAAAAGCCCGTGCCGGATGTTGCCCATAAGCCGCCCAAGAGCCACCCGGAAAGGGAGATTGAATGATGAATTTCACACAAGATGAGCGGAACATGATGATGCTTTACAGTCCTGGCACAAGGTCAGGGCTGTGTGAAGCATTGACACTGATGAAGGAACAGCTTTCGGAGGACGAGTCAGAGCTTTTTGCTTTGGCAGACTCGGTTCTCCGTAAAGTTTCAGCCATGGACGATGCCGCCTTTGAGAAGCTGAACCTTTATCCGGATTGATAGGATTGGAGGGATACAATGAACGCAAAAGAGCGATTTTATTCTGGGTTAGCAAAAGAAACGATTGGCAAAATCACCTCGAACACAGATAACTGGACTTCGTTTTTGAGAACGATGTCCCGCAACTATGAGTTCACCTATCCGGAACAGGTGATGATTTATGCTCAGCGCCCCAATGCGACCTTTTGCAAGCCCTATGAAGACTGGAACGCTGAAAATTACCGCAGATATGTAAAGCGTGGCTCTACCGGCATTGCTCTGTTTGTGATGAACAGGGATAAACCGTATCTGCGCTATGTGTTTGATGTGGCGGATACCGGCGTTCGCCGTTCTTCCCCGGAACTGAAACCGTGGGAGGTGACGCCTGAAAACCGCTCCTATATCATGGAAGCGATGGAGCGTACCTTCGGTGTTGCCGCTGACGGGGTACTGGAAGCACAGCTTGAAGATATTGCATCCGCACTGGCGGCTGAGTATTGGGACGATTACAAAAAGCAGCTCCTCGACATCGTTGCCAACAGCTTCCTTGAGGAGTATGATGAACTCAACATCGAAGTAGCTTTCAAAAATGCGGTGGCAAACAGCGTATCCTATACGTTGTATTGCCGGTTCGTGGAGAGTCCCGACAACTACTTCGAGCATGAGGATTTCCAGAAGGTGTTTGATTTTAACACCAGGCAGACAGTAAATGCCCTTGGCACTGCGGTGAATGCCATCAGCACAAGGATGTTTCAGGAAATCGAAAAAGCGATTGGAGAACATGAGCAGATTAAAGCTACCGAAAGGAGTGCAGATTATGAGCGAGATGACTTACAGACAGACCGGAGATTATCAGATTCCGAACCTTCAGTTGGAGAACGAGGGAGAGAAACCTCTGGGCAAGTACGGCAGGATGCGTCGAGCATTTTTGGAGCAGAACAATCCGATGCTCCTGAACGACATGATTCTGACGGAGAGCCTGTTCCCGCACCTGTGGGAGATCGAGGAAACGGCGAAAGCCAGAGTGGAGTTTCTGATGGAGCAGTACCTGAAGGACAGCCCCGCACCGGACAAAGAAACGCAGCAGATGGCGTGGGTGCAGCACATGAACAGCCTGAAAGCACAGGCGGAGGAAGTCGTGATGACGGAGCTTATCAACAGCTGAGTCTGAACCTTTTCCTCTCCGAAAATGAACAAATCAGTTTTATCGACCGAGCAGAGAGCTTTACGCCCTCTGCTTTTTCTTTTGCCCAGGAAGAAATCGACCACTTCCTTCTGCTTGGCAGCAATACCGATGAAGCCCGAAAAGTCGTAGCGCTGGAATATATGAAGCAGAAGCCGTTGGAAGAAATCGTTCAGACCTTAAAGCAGGTCTATCACGGCGGCTATGGTCTGAAAGAAGATAGCGGGAATATCTGTGCGTGGTATGCCGAGGACGGTATTCACCTTGCCAAAGGTTCCTCTGCCATTGACAGCCCCAGAGCGCAGATCGTTTCTTGGGAAACGGTTGCCGAGCGCATTGGAGAACTGCTTGAAAATGGTCGGTTTGCAACCAATGTAGAAATGGCAGAAGCTCCCGGATATGAGCGTCAGAAGCTGGCTGAATCCCTGTGGCATCTTTATCACGATTTGAGTGAAGAAGCCCGTGCCGGCAACTATCTGGCAATTCTCCATCAGGAACCGTTTCGTGGGTTTCCTGATGAAACCGCAGACTTGGCTGAAAAGTTGAACGACCCTCGTTTCCACGCAACCTTGGTACAGCAGTATTCGGAATTTAGAAAAGCCCTTGCGGAAAATCCTGATCTGCTTCGTTTTCACTATCACAAGCTGAATCTCATTCAGAAACAGCTGTATGAGCTGAATCTGCCTTTGCGTGAGTATCAGACCGATATGATGCAGATGCCCCTTGTCCGCCAGTTCATTACGGATGATGAAGTCAATGCAGACTTGACCCGTGGAAGTGGCTTTTCCGGTGGCAAAGCCCGTATTTATAACTACTGGCAGGAGAATCATTCCGCCAAGGAAAAGATGGACTTCCTGAAGCATGAATACGGAACCGGTGGTCATTCCCACGCCTGCTCCGGTGCAACACACAGCGGTCAGGATCACGATGCCAAGGGTGTTGCGTACACCAAGAGCGGCTGCGATAAATTGCAGATGTCCTGGGCGCAGGTGGTGCAGAGAATCGACGGTCTGATGCGAAAGGGACGCTACCTCAGCCCAGAGGAAGAAGTGGAACGACAGGCTATCGAAGAAGCTAAAACTGATCCGTTGGAAGATGTTTATGACCGTTTTGCAGTAATTGATACTGAGGATGGCGAGTATGCAATCTGGGATAATCAGACTGATGACTACTATGTAGACCCGGAAGGCGTTACAGAATACTTCACGGACGAATGGCTTGCCAATGACTATCTGGAGGAAGTTCGGCAGTCCGTAGCTGCGATGGAGTCGGTTCAGCCAGAAGCGCCTGCGGCAGAATCTGCCGAAGTTGTAGAAGCATCTGCTTCCGAGGAACCGGAATGGAACTATCAGGTCGGTGACACGGTATATCTGGACGATACTGCTTTCCGTGTGGAGCAGATTACGGACAGAGAAGTTCAGCTGCGTGACCCTACGCTTGCTTATCCCATCTTCCGTGCCGAGAATCGTGAGAATTTCGAGCGTATGCTCTCTCAGGACGAAAGAAACCATGCGGTAAGGGTTGATGCCCAAACCGAAGCAAAGCCCGTTACAGAGGATTTTCTGGGCGAAACCGAACCGAGGGACTACACCACTGAGTATCAGCTGTTAGACCGTCTGCGTATGGACTGCGAATACTTCCTTGGTGCAGGACAGCACAGCGAAAAGCATCTGTGGGCAGGCAACCGCCATGCACAGATTGCCAAGATGCGTGAGCTGTATGAAATGATTCCCGACAAACCAGAATGGCTGACACCTGAGATGATTAACAGCTACGAGGAGCGCATGGCTCCCCGCTATCTGGTTGCCGCCTACCATCACTTTGAAAATGGCTTCGATGATAAACTGGACTACTACACTTTGGAGGAAGCGGAAAAAGCTGCCCAGGGCTATGTGGACGGAACTATGGAGGATGATGGGTTCAAGTACGATGGTGCTGCCGTTTACGATCAGCAGGAGCATAAGTGCATCCGTATCTATGGGGACTACCCTGACGAAAAGGCACACGCACAGGTCAGAGCCAGTGCTGAACCCGAACAGCAGGAACAGGAACACTTCATTGACCATTTTTATGTTGCCGAGGATATTCAGAAGCGGGGTGCGCTGGACATCAAGGAATACAGTTCCTTTGATGATGCCCTGCGAGCCTACTATGCACTTCCTGACACGCAGAGAAAAGCCCTGGGTGCAATGAATACCAGAGATCTGCCGGGGAGTCTGGACTTCGTACAGTGTGTAGATGGCAAGGACACCATCATTCAGGATTATGCCAAGGTGGACGGATGGCAGAATGCCGAAGTCATGGACATTATCGCTCAGCTTGAGCAGTCCATCACCACCAGAGAAATCCCGCCTGTTCCTGCGGTGAACTTCCACATCACGGATGACACCATCGGTGAAGGTGGGCCGAAGCAGAAGTTCGCAAGGAACATCGAAGCCATTGAAACCCTGTTCAAACTGGAAAGCGAGAACAGGAACGCCACTTCCGAAGAACAGGAGATTCTGTCGAATTATGTCGGTTGGGGCGGTCTGGCAGATGCCTTTGACCCGGACAAGGGAAATTGGGCGCAGGAGTATCAGACACTGAAAAACCTGCTTTCCGAGGATGAATATGCTGCGGCAAGAGCTTCCACCCTGAACGCACATTACACCAGTCCTACGGTCATTCGCTCCATCTACGATGCGGTCGGACAGATGGGTTTTGAAACGGGAAATATTCTGGAGCCTGCTATGGGTATCGGCAACTTCTTTGGTATGCTCCCGCCTGAAATGCAGAGCAGCCGCTTGTATGGCGTGGAACTGGATTCCATCACCGGCAGAATTGCTCAGAAGCTCTATCCCAATGCCGAAATCAAGGTGGCTGGCTTTGAAACGACAGACCGCAGAGACTTCTACGATCTGGCTGTAGGCAATGTCCCTTTCGGCAACTACAAAGTGTCCGATAAGCCTTATGACAAGCTGGGATTCTCCATTCACAACTACTTCTTTGCCAAGGCTCTGGATCAGGTTCGTCCCGGAGGTGTGGTCGCTTTTGTGACAAGCCGTTACACCATGGATTCCAAGAACTCTGACGCAAGGCGATATATGGCGCAGAGGGCAGAACTGCTTGGTGCAATCCGTCTGCCAAACGACGCCTTTAAGAAAAACGCAGGTACGGAAGTCGTGTCCGACATCCTGTTCCTGCAAAAGCGTGACCACCCGATTGACATTGTTCCGGAATGGGTAGATCTTGACCGCACCGAAGAAGGACACACCATGAACAGCTACTTTGTCGCTCATCCTGAAATGGTTCTGGGCGATACGGTGGAAGAAAGTACCGCCTACGGTATGGATATTACGGTGCGTCCCGTTGAGGGCATGGAACTGTCCGAACTTCTGAAAGAAGCAGTTTCCCACATCCAAGGAACCTATCAGGCGGTGGAGCTTCCCGAAGCTGACAAGGGCAAGGAAATCGAAACCATTCCTGCAACCCCGGATGTAAAGAATTTCTCTTATACCGTGGTGGATGGCAATGTGTACTTCCGTGAAAACTCCCTCATGCGCCGTGTAGACCTGAATGAGAAAGCAAAAGACCGTGTGATGGGCATGGTGGAACTTCGTGGTATCGTCAACGAGCTGATCGAATATCAGCTTGAGGATTACCCGGATGAAATGATTGCTCAGAAACAGGCAGAACTGAATGATGCCTACGATGCGTTTGCCGCAAAGAACGGGCTTATCAATAATCGAGCCAACGGTCAGGCATTTGCTGACGATTCCTCCTACTATCTCCTGTGTTCTTTGGAAAATGTGGATGAGGACGGCAATCTGAAAAGCAAGGCGGATATGTTCACCAAGAGAACCATCAAGCCGGAACGCAGAGTGACGAGCGTGGATACGCCGTCCGAAGCTCTGGCAATCTCCATCGGTGAGCGTGGCAAGGTGGATTTGCCGTTTATGGCACAGCTGCTTGGAACACCCGGAGAATACGATGCGATTCAGGCAGAGCTTCGAGGGGTGATCTTCAAAGACCCGATGGCTCCTGATGAGGTGGAAGTTGGATGGCAGACTGCCGATGATTACCTTTCCGGTGATGTAAGAAGCAAGCTGCGTGTCGCACAGATGGCGGCAGACAGGGATTCTTCCTTCCGCATCAATGTGGAAGCCTTGCAGAAAGCACAGCCGAAGGACTTGGATGCGTCCGAGATTGATGTGCGTTTGGGTGCAACATGGATTAATGCTGATTATATTCAGCAGTTCATGGAGGAAACCTTTGAAACGCCGTATTACCTGCGCCGTTCCATTGAGGTCAAGTTCTCCGAGCTGACCGCAGAGTGGCGCATCAACGGTAAGAGTTCTCCCAACTACAACGATGTGGCGGCGTATGTCACCTACGGTACAGAGCGAGCCAACGCATATCGGATTCTGGAGGAAACGCTGAATCTGAAAGATATTCGCATCTATGATACGATTGAAGATGCAGATGGCAAGCAGAAGCGTGTTCTCAACAAAAAAGAAACTACCCTGGCACAGCAGAAACAGCAGGCAATCAAGGATGCGTTCCGAGATTGGATTTGGAGAGATCCCCACAGACGAGAAACCCTTTCCACCAAGTACAACGAACTTTTCAACTCCACCAGACCTCGTGAGTATGACGGCTCTCATATCCGTTTCGGCGGTATGAACCCGGATATTACCCTCCGTGAACATCAGAGAAATGCTATCGCTCATGTGCTTTATGGTGGAAATACCTTGCTTGCACACGAAGTGGGGGCAGGGAAAACGTTCGAGATGGCAGCATCGGCTATGGAGAGTAAGCGGCTTGGATTGAGCCAGAAATCCCTGTTCGTTGTGCCGAATCACCTGACCTTACAGTGGGCAAACGAGTTCCTGCACCTCTATCCGAGTGCCAAGCTCCTTGTTGCCACCAAAAAGGATTTTGAAACAGCAAACCGTAAGAAGTTCTGCGCTCGTATTGCAACGGGTGACTATGATGCAGTCATCATCGGTCACAGCCAGTTTGAAAAAATCCCGCTTTCTGCTGAACGACAGGAACGGCAGCTGCGGGAGCAGATTGATGAGATTGAGGGTGCGATTGCGGAGCTGAAATGGCAGCGTGGCGAAAACTTCACCATCAAGCAGATGGAGAAAACACGAAAATCGCTGGAAGCCAGACTGGATAAGCTCCTTGCCGCCGACAAGAAGGATGATGTCATTACCTTTGAGCAGTTGGGTGTAGACCGGCTGTTTGTAGACGAAAGCCATGCGTTCAAGAATTTGTTCCTCTACACAAAAATGCGAAATGTGGCAGGTCTGTCCACCTCCGAAGCTCAGAAATCTTCGGATATGTTTATGAAGTGCCGCTATATGGATGAGCTGACCGGCGGGCGTGGTGTGATCTTCGCAACCGGTACTCCCGTGAGTAATTCGATGACCGAGCTTTATACAGTCATGCGCTATCTCCAGTACAGTACGCTCCAGCAAAAGAACCTGACCCATTTTGATTCCTGGGCATCGACCTTCGGAGAAACAACAACTGCGATTGAGCTTGCACCGGAAGGAACCGGCTATCGTGCCAGAACCCGATTTGCAAAATTCTTCAACCTGCCAGAGCTGATGAATATGTTCAAGGAGGTTGCCGACATCAAGACATCTGACCAGTTGCATCTCCCTGTTCCCGAAGCAAAGTTTGAAACGGTTGTGGTTCAGCCTTCTGAGTATCAGAAGGATATGGTGGCTTCTCTTTCAGAAAGAGCGGCGGATGTTCATGCCGGTATCGTTGACCCGTCCGTCGATAATATGCTCAAAATCACCAGTGACGGGCGCAAATTGGGACTGGATCAGCGGTTGATGAACCCTCTGTTACCCGATGACCCTGACAGCAAGCTCAATGCCTGTGTGGGAAATATCCTGCGTATCTGGCAGGATGGTCAGGCTGACAAATTGACCCAGTTGGTGTTCTGCGACCTCAGCACACCGAAAAATGATGGAACCTTTAATGTCTATGATGATGTCAAAACCAAGCTGATTGCAAACGGTGTGCCTGCGGAAGAAGTTGCCTTTATCCATGATGCAGATACCGAGGCAAAGAAAAAAGACCTCTTTGCCAAGGTTCGTACCGGACAGGTACGAGTGCTGCTTGGAAGTACGCAAAAGATGGGCGCAGGAACCAACGTCCAGGACAAACTGGTGGCAGTTCACCATCTGGATGTGGGCTGGCGTCCGTCTGATATGACCCAGAGAAATGGTCGTATCATCCGTCAGGGCAACCGAAACAAAGAGGTTCAGGTGTACCAGTATGTGACCGAGGGAACCTTTGATGCTTACCTGTATCAGACCTTGGAAAACAAGCAGAAGTTTATTTCTCAGATCATGACCTCCAAATCGCCGGTTCGCTCCTGTGACGATGTGGACGAGCAGGCGCTGTCCTATGCGGAGATCAAGGCGCTGTGTGCCGGTAATCCGCTTATCAAGGAAAAGATGGACTTGGACATTGATGTGGCAAGGCTGAAGGTGCTGAAAGCTGACCACCAGAGCCAGCAGTACCGCATGGAAGATAAGCTCCTGAAATACTTCCCGGCTGAGATTGAAAAGCAGACAGGCTATATTCATGGCTTTGAAGCTGATATTAAAACCGTGGAAGCACACCCGCAGATTGCCGAGGGCTTTTGTGGCATGGAAATCATGGGCAAAGCCTACACCGAAAAGGCAGATGCCGGTGAAATCCTCCTTGCGGCTTGCAAGGACACGAAAAGCGCCGATCCGGTTCCGCTTGGCAGTTACCGTGGCTTTAAGATGGAGCTTTCGTTTGACAGCTTCCGGAATGAGTTTGATGTGACCCTGAAGGGCGCTGTGAGCCACAGAGTAGCCCTTGGCACGGATGCACGAGGAAATATCACCCGACTGGACAATGCCCTTGCAGGCATTCCTGAGCGCTTAGAACGAGCCAATGAACAGCTGAATAACCTCTACAATCAGCAGGAAGCAGCCAAGGCGGAGGTTGGAAAACCGTTCCCGCAGGAAGCGGAGCTGACAGCAAAAAGTCAGCGACTGGCAGAACTGGATGCGGCTCTGAATATGGAGGACTCTGCGGAAAATCGTGACGAAAGGAGCGAGTCGGAGCGTCCTTCTGTGTTGGCTGATCTGAAATCCAAAGCGGAGCATATCCCACCTGCAAAATACTCTGAAACCCGTGAGGAGGTGTTGTAATGGCAAAGCGAGACCAGGATGTTCATTTCCTTGCATCCAAGGAGGAAGTTGAGAGAATCCATGAGAAGATGGACGAGCTTGGCATCCGCAGCATGGGAGCCTATCTGCGGAAGATGGCTCTGGATGGTTACTGCATCAGACTGGATTTGCAGGATGTGAAAGCCCTGGTTTCGCTCCTGCGAATCTGCTCCAACAACCTGAACCAGTACGCAAAGCGAGCGAACGAAACAGGTAGCATCTATCATGCTGATATTGAGGATTTGCAAAAACGACTGGAGGAGATCTGGACGGACATGAGAGAAGTTCTTGTTCGCCTGTCCTCAATCCAGTAATCCGACAACTTGTCGGGAAGTCGCAGTTTCGGCTGCGGCTTTACATAGGGACATATAACCTTGTTTAGCTGGTAGAATCATTCATATTCTTGTGCTATAATTATTACAAATGGAGAACTTGAGAGTTCGACAAATCGGAAGTTATAGGAGGTGAATCAGCATGAAATGTCCATATTGTGGTGAAGAAATGATAAGAGGATACCTAATGAGCTCACGAGATATTGCTTTTGCAGTTGATGATGTGACAAAAGTAAAATTTTTTCGTATTAGAAAATCGGATGATTTGGAGTTGAGTAAAGGTTCAGGCGGAATCCCTCATTGTGAAGCTTATCGTTGCAGTAGTTGCAAAAAGATTTTGATTGATTATGCAAATAGATAACTTCAAGTTTGTTGAACTGAATCCGAAAAGCATTAGGGCGCAGAGGAGATAGAATCCTTTGCGTCCTTCCTTTTTATACAAGGGTTGACATCGTTGTGTTATTGCAGATACTCTTGTACAATGTAGTTAAGAAGAAAGGGGTTGAGCCTATGAAGCTGGTGTTGAAGATATTGGCACTGCCGGTGCTGTTCGTTGTAAAAGTGATTTGTATTCTTGGAAATCTGCTTACAAATGTTGTGTCCTATGTGATTGGCATACTGCTTTTGGTTATTGGCGGCTCTGCGATTTACTGCATTGTAAAGGCTTTGTGGCAGTCCCTGCTTATTCTTGTGGTTCTTGGAATTGCGACAATAGCAGCGGTGTTCCTACTCGTCTGGGCTGTTATAAAAGTCGAGAATATCGGAGAAAGTCTTGGAGCATTTATCAGGTCATAAGATAATATCAGAGAGAAGTCACCGACCGGTGGCTTTTTTCTTTTTGGAAAGGAAGTGATGGGAATGGCAGCGACAAGATTGATTGCACTTCATGTGAATAAGGGAAAGACGGTCGCTCAATGTTTGGCAGACAGAACCGACTACTCACAAAATGCCGCAAAAACCAATGATGGCGAATTTATCAGTTCCTATGAGTGTGATCCAAAGACAGCAGATGAGGAATTTCTGCTTTCCAAACGGCAGTATCAGCATATTACCGGCAGACAGCAGAAGAACAATATCATCGCATACCAGCTACGCCAGTCCTTTAAGCCGGGAGAAATCACCCCGGAAGAAGCGAACCAAGTCGGCTATGAAACAGCGATGCGATGGACAAAGGGAAAACACGCTTTCATCGTTGCGACCCACATCGACAAATCCCATATTCACAACCATATCATTTATAATTCGACCTCGCTGGATGCTACACGGAAATTCAAAAACTTCTTCCTTTCCGGTCTGGCAGTGCAAAGACTCAGCGATATGGTTTGCCTGGAACACGGTCTGTCCATTATTACTCCCAAGCCGTATCGGGAGCGTCAGAAAAGAACCGTTTATCCCAAGAAGCGTACCCAGCGTGACGAATTATGTGATGCGATTGATGCGGTGCTGAAGCAGAAACCAAAGAGTTTTGATGGCTTTGTTCAGGCACTGACTGACATGGGATTTGAGTTCAAGGATGGAAGGCAGCCTGCATTCAAAGGAAAGGAACAGAAACGATTTATCCGTCTACACTCCCTGGGTGAAGGCTACAGCAGAGAGGAACTGCAAGCTGTTATCTCCGGTAAGAACCTGCACAAATCAAAAGGCAACTTTGCCAAGGTTCCTGCCCCGAAGCAGTTCCAGATGCTGATTGATGTTCAGGCAAAGATGGCAGAAGGAAAAACCATCGGATATGAAAAGTGGGCGAAGAAGTTTAACCGAAAAGAAGCCGCCCGTACTGTCATCCTTTTGAAAGAAAAAGGCTTGGGCAACTACGACGATCTGACTGCTCATATTGAAAATCTGTCTGCTCGGTTCGATGCGCTTTCTGATTCTATCAAGGCCGCAGAGAAACGAATGGTTGAGGTTCAGGCATTGCAGCAGCACATCAAAAATTATCGCAACACAAGGCAAATCTATATCGAGTACCGCAAGTCTGGATATAGCAAAAAATTCTTTGAAGAACACCGTCAGGAAATCACAATTCATAAAGCGGCGAAACAAGCCTTTGATGAATTGCAGATTACAAAGCTCCCGTCCATGCAATCGTTGTATGAGGAATTTCATCAGCTGGCAGTCCAGAAAAAGCAAGACTACGCTGAGTACCGTCAAATCAGAAAAGAGAAGGAAGAATTGCTGATTGCCAAACGGACGGTTGAAACAATTCTGAATATCGACAGACAGAAAGAGCAGGAAAAAGAACAAGAGAAAGAGGAAAAGAAGAACTTCCGTTAAAGCAAAAAGCCACGGTCTGCACTCCCCCAAAGGGTGCGGATCGTGGCTACTTTTTTATTTTTCGACCTCAGCGCTTTCAGCCATAGGCAAATTTTTATTCTACTATTCTTTGGGAAACGATTGAAAATCGTGTAGCCATCATCGGCAGATGATGTTCAAAGGGGATTGGGGATGCTTCCCCAACAAGCAAATTTGCGAAGATTGTACCGAAGGGAAAATCGAGAAAATGAGTGAACCTGTACAGGTTTACACTGCTTGCCAATTTGTAACGCCTCAAATTTCCGCTTCTCTAAGCTCTAAAAGTCCTTCCACTTCAAAAATTCGGATACCCGTCTGTGTATGGAAAGGTACGGCGCTGTGACAATGATATTATCTATTGCAGTGTAGAGTTTGAAGATGGATACAAGAGCTACTACTATATTTCGGATGACGATACCATTGAGGTAGGCGATTTTGTGCTTGTTCCTGCTGGTAAAGATAATCACGAAGCAGTAGTTGAAGTCGTAAAGAAAGAATACTTTGCGGAGGAAGATGTGCCTTTGCCGATGGGCAAAACAAAACACATTATCAGAAAATGTACGGATGCTGATTTTGACCTTCCGGACGATGAGCCTGTTTGACTTTCTGATGACAACTAAAAAGTCCACCAGTCATGATGCGCTGCGCATCGTACTGGTGGACTTTTTCTGTAAGGAAATAAAAAACTGATATTCATATATCGCCATAATCAATGTCGTTATCGTAGGCGTGGAGGTCTCCCTTCAGGAAATCTGCTTTACGAATATACATCGAATTTACAAGCTCCCCTTTTTCATGGAGCAGGCTGAATTTGTAATCTAATAACGCTGCCGGTACATAGAGCATTTTAGCAGTTTCAAAAAATGTGTGTTCCGAAAGGCATTCCAGAACTTCCTCATCTTCTAACAGAAGCTCTGCCGCAAAGAAGTTTGCTTCGTTTTCCTCGATTGATCTATCATCAAACACTTCCATTTCTTGAAAGCCGTGCATCATGGCGATTTTTGTATGCAGGACAGCGTGTCCTAATTCATGTGCGACTAAGATACGTTCCAGGATACCGTTCACATTGTGATCTATCACGATATTCTTCTGTCTGGACTGGTAGTAGAAGAAGCCCTTCAATTTCTTCTGTAAATCGTAATAATGGATTTTGATACCTAACAGCTGACACAACTCGTAAGGGTCTCTGGTGTGATATTTTCGCACAAGCTTATCGACAGTTTCAATGATATGCTCTGCCGTTTTCATTTGCTTCACCTCCGAATCGCACACAGAAAACAGATTCTGTGCTTGAGGATTTTACTCTTTATCTTTATGCTTTCTGTATTTCTTCGGAGTGTACTTTTCCCGTGCTGTTTTCTTAGAGTCCATATAAACTGACATAATCGCCTGGAAGAATACATCTTTTGCGTCCTCGTCCAATTCTCCACCGGCAAACAGAGAATTTACACGCCCCAGCACTTCCTGAGCTTCTTTTGCTCCCTTTGAACCGAAGTTTTCCTTTGCCTCTAAAATAAACATATCCTGATCTATATGGCTCTGGCTGTCCGTTTCGGATTCGTCCAAAAGATAGGACACAGAGATATGCAGCGCTTCAGCAAGTTTTCTGATGTTGCTTTTTCTGGGGAGTGTTCCAAGCTGTTCATAGGTGTAAAGGGATCTTTCAGAGATGCCGGTCATCTGGGCAAGCTCCGTTTGAGATAGGTTCATAGCCAAACGAGCTTCTTTAATTTTTTCTCCAAATGTCATGGTACTGTCCTTCCTTTCAAAAAATATTTATTTGTAACTTCCGATTATTTGTTGACAAACTTCTGAAAGATGTTATAATGAGAATCATAGCAGAAGTTTTAGTTCCACTTAATTATATATCGGAACTTTTATAAAGTCAAGAACTTCCGATTCTTACTTCTGCTTTTTAATCATACATCGGAAGTTATAGTCATTCTTGTCCCATGGTATTTGTTCCCTTTAGCCAAGTGACAGGAGTTAGAAAGGAATTCTTATTTTATGGATTAGGCTGAAAGGAGATTCTAAATGAGCAGATATAATACACAGGTATTAAGCAATATTCGAATGCTTTGCCGGATGCAGAACATTGACGAGAAGGTTCTGTATGAAAGAGCAAAGCTGATTTTATCCATATATCGAGAGGTGTGCTGGTCTACCATTGATCGTGCGAATGATGTATGTGATACCCTTATTTGTACTTACGGTGACAGCTTAGATGGTGCATTGATTTATCTGGAGAACTTTGCTCCGGATGAAGCGAGAGAACGATTTGAAGAACGCATTCGCAGCTTATTTGAGACAAAGTGGATCATTGAACTGGTAGATATGGCTATGTTGAAAATCAGAGAATATCCAGATAAAGGCGCTCTGTACTGTGAGATTATCTCAAAGGCATATCTCAACCGCTTCAAGTACAGGGAATCAGAAATGCTGGAGGTTTTGAATATGGAACGCAGCACCTACTATGACCGAAAGAAAGAAGCGATACTGTTATTTGGTCTGTCACTTTGGGGAACAGCCATTCCTAAATTGAAAGATTTCCTGGAAAGTGCCAGGGAGGAAGAAGCCTTGTGTTATTGTGAGTGCTAAGACAGGATTTTAGTCCGACTAAAATCCGATGAAAATACGACGGTTTCCCTACTGAAAGTCCGACTTGTCCAGTGTTAAAATGGCTATGCTGGGAGATAGCGGCATAAAATTGAATAGAGAGAGTTACGCCTCGTGCCTGTAATGGGTACGGGGCTTTTTTTATACCTGCCTATCTTCCTTCATTTTAACACAAAGGCATGAACGAGAGCTTGGAGTAATTTACTCCGGCTCTTTTTTTATGCCTGCAAGGAGGACAGGCAGATGGCAAAGGATATTGAGAATCGGGCACGATCTCCTCCCGCTGTTTTTGATTTTGCAACTTCACAAATTCAAAAACACGGAGGAACGAAAATGTATTACGACTTGGTTGAAAGCGGAAAAAGAATTAAAGCCTTGAGAAAGGAACATGGGCTTACACAGGAACAGCTTGCGGAGCAGTTAGGTGTTGCCGCAAACACCATTGCACGAATTGAAACCGGCAACAGAGGTATCTCTATTGATTTGGCAATCGAACTGGTTGTGCGCTTTGAGACAACCCTTGATTACATATTTTTAGGTCGTGAATAACCTCAAAACTATACCTATGAGGCAATAAAAACTTGCATGAGGAACAGGTACAATTTAGATACAGCCAAAGAAAATCGGCTGCTTGATCCTTGAAAACTGAATACACAGTCATCGAATACGTTCCTGTTGCCGGTGCGAGAGCATCAGCCACATCAGCGGTACGCCGTGACGTATCGGACAGAGAAACAGAACGACTTTTTTCTATAAATTAAAGCAGTTGTCTCTCTCCCGATGCCAGCGATCAATACTGGCTTGTAAATATTGGGTTGCTCCCAATACGGCCATGAAAGCAACAGGATTAAAGATACTTCTCTACGGAGCTGGCGGAGAACCCGGCAGAGGTTAGATTCCTATGGAACTGATTCGCAATCAGTCGTTCGGTGATTCCCTGAGGGCGTAAGCCCTCTTTCCCAGGGGTGCGTGGCAAATATGGGACACATAGACTTTTGGACTGACTGCCTGATTCCTTTCGGGCAGTCAGTTATTACATACCCAACGAAAGGAGGTCATGGCACATGATGAAAGAAAATTGGGTATATTGCCGTGGTGATATTTATTGCGCCAATCTGGACCCGGTAGTTGGGTCGGAACAAGGCGGCATCCGTCCGGTTATCGTCATTCAGAACGATACCGGTAATAAACACGCTCCCACATTGATTGTGGCAACGGTCACCACCAGAATCCATAAGAAAGCGAATATGCCGACGCACTTTATTATTTACGACAATCCTGCATTCAAAGAAGCGTCCGTTGTTCAGTTGGAACAGATTCGCACCATTGATAAGAGCAGGATTGATAATTACTTAGGTAAGGTAACGCCCCGTGAAATGGTAGCGATTGAGAAAGCCTTATCCGTCAGTCTGGCAATGGAGCAGCTGAAAAAGCGTTCCACAAAACATAAAGCAAAGAAAGCGAAGGAGTGAACATAAATGTTTGAAGAAAGAATCGCTGCCATGAATCAGCGCACCGAAGAAGCGATGGCTGCTAACGCAGTTCAATTTGATAAGAGAACCTATACGGTTGATGAGATTCAGGATATTCTGGGCATCAGCAGAACCAGTGCATACAACCTTGTGAAAAAGAAAGTTTTTCACAGCGTCCGCATTGGCGGCAGCATCAGAATCTCCAAAAAGAGTTTTGATGAGTGGTTGGATCATCAAATGTAAGATTTGTCAAGGGTGTCGTACAACCCGGCGACAAACTTCAAAACATATTGAGAGTTCGATAAAATGTAGCCATGACAAGAAACACATGGCTACATTTTTTACATAGGAGGTTGTACGATGGCGGAAATGAGAAAACGCACGAGTATGTCTGTTCCGGAAATGGGCAGGATGCTTGGTCTTGGAAAAACGGAGTCATACTGGCTCATTAAGAAGAATTACTTCAAAACCATTCTTGTCGGCAACACCATGAGGGTGATGATCGACAGCTTTGAAGAATGGTATGCCAATCAGTTCAAATATCAGAAGGTCGATGGAACCCCTCCCGGAGAGGAACTGAAGAAAACTACATATTCAATGGAGGAGCTTGGACAGCGCCTTGGGCTGAAAGAAGCGACTGCTTACGAGCTGGTTGCCAAAGGGCATTTTGATGTGGTTGATGTCCTGGGCAAGCGTAGAGTGACCAAGGAGAGCTTTGAAAGATGGTATGCTTCTCAAACCGATTACCGCACGGTAGAGGATCAGGAACTGGATGCAGATATTATGGCATCCACCTACGGTCTGCCGGAAATGGCAAGAATGCTTGGGGTACATCGTCAGACCATTTACTATATCGTTGCCAATGAAGATTTTGAGCTTATCAAGGTTGGCAGATATAAGCGAGCTACCAAAGAGAGCTTTGAAAAATGGTATCAGAATCAGACCCGCTACCAGTTAGCGGAAGATAGACAGGAAAGGAGCTGATTACATGGCATCTATTGTTAAGAGAAAAAAGAAGTATTCTGTGGTTTATACATACACCGATGAGAACGGCAACAAGCGTCAGAAGTGGGAAACCTTTGAAACGAATGCCGAAGCAAAGAAAAGGAAGTTGCAGGTTGAATATGAGCAGGAGTCCGGAACCTTTATTCCCCCTTCTGCTAAAACCGTCAATGATCTTTTGGATGAGTATATGTCAATCTATGGTGTGAACACCTGGGCGATGTCTACCTATGAAAGCAGAAAGAGCCTGATTGCAAACTATATTCGTCCCCTCATCGGTGATATGAAGCTGGAGGATGTCACGCCGAGAATCATGGACAAGTATTACCGAGATTTGCTTTCTGTCAAAGCGGTTTCTTCTAAGTATGTAAAAGCCCGTACAGAATATCTGACTCCGCATACTGTCCGAGAGGTTCACAAGACATTGCGAAATGCTTTCAATCAGGCGGTCAAGTGGGAATTGATGACCAGAAACCCTGTGGAGCACGCTACGCTGCCGAAAGAAGAACACAAGACCAGGGACATCTGGACAGCAGAAGTGCTCCAGAAGGCTCTGGAAGCCTGTGACGATGATATTCTTCGTCTGGCTATCAACCTTGCTTTCTCCTGTTCCCTGCGAATGGGCGAGCTTCTGGGGCTTACCTGGGACTGTATTGACATTTCCCCCACCAGTATTGAACTTGGTCAGGCAAGCATCTTCGTTGAAAAGGAGTTGCAGAGAGTAAATCGTGAAGCGATGGCAGATCTGGACGGTAAGGACATCATGTTCAAGTTCCCGCCGACCTTCGCCAGTACGCATACCGCATTGGTTCTCAAAACTCCTAAGACCAAAACAAGTGTCCGCAAGGTATTCTTACCGAAAACCGTAGCGGAAATGTTGGTACAGCGAAAGGCTGACATCGAAGAATTGAAAGACCTTTTCGGTGACGAGTTCGTAGACTTCAATCTGGTTTTTTGTTCTTCCAACGGAAAGCCGATTGAGGGGCAGGTTATCAACCGTGCTTTCAATAAGCTGATTGAGGAGAAGGGACTGCCGAAAGTGGTTTTCCATAGTCTCCGACATTCCAGTATCACTTACAAGCTGAAGCTGAACGGCGGCGATATGAAATCCGTTCAAGGCGATTCCGGTCATGCACAGGTCAAGATGGTAGCGGATGTTTACTCCCATATCATCGACGATGACCGCAGACTGAACGCTGAAAGAATGGAAGCTGCGTTCTACTCAGGCAGACAGGCAACGCCTGAGCCGGTTCAACCGGCTGCAACGGAAAGCTCCGCTGATGATAAAGAACTTCTTCTGAAGCTTCTGCAAAATCCGGAAATGGCAGCACTCCTGAAGTCGCTGGCAAAAACATTATAATAACTGTAAGGGCAGATCCTTTTACATAGCTAAATAGCTGTAAAAGGGTCTGCCCTTATTTTTTTGTTATGGAGGTCAACGAGTATGGATAGAATCTTTATGGACGAGTATTACGAGCATCTGAGAGCTGACAATATCGAGGCATTTTCCAAGGAAAGGAACGACGAATATGTTGGCAGAGCCGAAGAATACAAAGCAGCAAAATCGGCATTGCTTGAAGGATTGGGACTTGAGCATTTGTTTGACCATAGCCATGAACTGACTCCGAAAGAGAAAGAAATATGGATGCTGTTCGATAGGGTTGATGTAGCAGAGCTTCTGGCAAGGGATGCTTTTGCCAAGGGTGCTTATATGCTCGGCGCTGAGGATAGAGAGATTATGCTGAAATAAAAAAAGACCTGCTTCGGCGGGTCTAAATTACATAGAATCATTGAGTCTGAAAAACCTTTGAAATTCTTAATAATTCTGGTTGAAAAATTCATTTTGAAATGATATATAAAACAGACTGAAATCTGTGTCCAAGGACACCCGCACCCTCACACGAGAATGAATAGGATTTTCTATCATTTCGCATCACGAGAAGTTACATAGTGACATTTACTTGCACTTGCAACGTCCACCAAAAATCGAAAGACTTGCTAATTTCGAGCCAATCGGACGGTGTAAAATCCCTCTGAATTAGCTATCACAGCGTAGTATCAGATGGGATTTGAAATGCTGAAAAACCTTGTATTTCCAAGCATTTTTAAGCATTAGATGTCACTTCCCGATGTCGTATCGGGTCTACTCCTAAGCGCTAGTTGTGGGTTCAATTCCCGCCGGGAACATCGATTTTTTGCAACAATGATCGTGAAAATTCATTGTTGCTTTTTTTATTTTATGGTGCTTGCGAGCACCGAAAAAATATAAAAATGAGTAATTGGAGCACCGAAAAGACAAAATGGGAACCGAGAACTAAATCTATTCAAGCACCCAATGGAAATAACTAAAGTGTAGGATAAGATTTAGGTTGTCAATGAATGTAAAAATGGTTTTCTTGCTTGAAGAAAACAGGCCTGACGAAGTATCGCTCAGATTAGATTAAAAATTCTAGTCTGGGCGATTTTTTTCGTTCAGGGAAAAGGAGGAAGTGTCATTGACAGAAAAGACGGATATCAGAGATTTGGATGAAAAAGTAGTTGAAATTGAAATGGAACGTTTAAGAACTTTTACGAATCATCCATTCAAGGTGATCGGTGACAGTCAGATGATTGAACTACAGGACAGTATTAAGAAATATGGAGTTCTTAATCCATTGATCGTCCGGCCAAGGAAAGAAGGTTACTATGAAATCATTTCAGACCACAGAAGGAAATATGCAGCGGAGCGACTGGGATATAAGAAAATTCCTGTGATTATTCGCATGATGCAGGATGATGAGGCTGTAGTGACTATGGTGGATTCAAATTTACAGAGAGCAGATTACACCAAGTGAGAAAGCCTATGCCTACAAGATGAAATATGATGCCATTAAAAAGAAAGCAGGCAGAAAGAATTGTGGTCAAGTTGACCACAATACAGGAAAGAGGAGTATTGATGTGATCGGAGAACTTTGTGGAGACAGTGCAAAGCAGGTCCAACGTTATATCAAAATGACAGAACTGATACCGGCTCTATTAGATAAGGTGGATGACGGATCAATGGGATTTACCCCGGCAGTGCAGTTATCTTATCTGAAAAAGAAAGAACAGCAGGAAATTATTGATGCAATGGAGGCAACCCAGTGTACGCCATCGCTTTCGCAGGCAATAAGGATCAAGAAATTAAGTGAGGCTGGAAAGCTTACAGAAAGCGAAGCGGAAGGAATCCTTGGAGAGATAAAACAAAAGGAAGCAGACAGAGTAGTTTTTAAGAATGAACAGTTATACAGATTTTTCCCATCAACCTATACATCGGAACAGATGCGTAGAGAAATATTGGAAATATTGAAATCATGGAGAAATAGTAACTGGATTTAGTAAAGGAGGAACGGATTATGTGTAGAGTAATAGCAGTATCAAATCAAAAAGATGGAGTAGGTAAAACAGTATCATGTGTAAATCTTGGAATAGGATTGGCACAGGAAGGAAAGTCATTCTGATCTTCCCATCCCAAAGGAAGAATAATAAGACGGTCAGGGTGCTGAAAACACCAAAGACCGATACCAGTGAGCGCAAAGTTTATATACCGGGATTTGTGGCACAGTGCCTTATTGATATAAAGAAGGAACAGGATGAGGTAAAGGAGGCGCTTGGCAGTGAGTATACCGATTACAACCTGATAATGGCGACTACTTTTGGAATGCCGATTAATGGCAGCTATATTCGTGACCAGATGCAGAAAGTAATTGATAAAGAAGGGCTTCCGGATGTGGTTTTTCATAGTCTGCGCCATACAAGTGTTGAAAGTATAGTAGTTTTTGTAAGGTGCAGCCGATCCATGAAATTCAAGCCTGTCATTTTCCCAAAGCTGCTTAAGTTCAGCCATATATTTTCCACGAAATATTTTGGAGATCACCTTAATCGGAAGAAAAAACTCTTTCCCGTTGTCTTTCCAATGATTTTTCACATCCAGCCCTCCACCAAGAACAATTGCATGGATATGAGGATGAAAATTCATGGTGCTTCCCCATGTATGGAGGATACAGATATAGCCGATATCAGTCCCAAGATATTTACTATCAGCAGCAAGTTCACTGAGAGTATCTGAAGCCGCATGATAAAGAGCAGTATATAAGAATTTCTGGTTGCTGTAGATAATGGGATTGAGTTCTTCTGGAACTGTAAAAACCACATGGAAATAAGGAGCATCTAAGATATCCTCACGCCGTGCATCTACCCACTTTTCCTTTGGAAACTCCTGACACATAGGACAGCATCTGTCACGGCAGGAGTTATAGTGGACTGACATGCAGCCGCAGTCCTCGCATACGCTTACATTCACACCAAAGGCACCGGTTTTGCAATTCATGATGTGATAAGCGGCCTTTCGCTGAGCGGGAGAAATACTATGTGTGGATTCAAAAGATGGAAAAAAACGATGAAAAACATCCTGAATCGTACAATCCTTACTCATGATTCACCACCTTCCGGGTTGTCGAACGGGCTGCGGATTCCAAGAAGTGTCTTGTTGCTCACATGAAGGTAAACATCTGTAGAGCGAGGATCAACATGTCCCAGAAGTGACTGGATATATTTTATATCTGTGCCACTTTCGAATAGGTGGCTGGCAAAACTATGACGGCACGCATGAGAGGAAACATGACGGTTAATGCCGGCGAGTTTAGCACTTTTCTTAAAGAACTGGTTAACACTGGCTATATCAAGATATCCACCGGACCAGGAACTTGGGAAAAGGATATCTTTAGGGCGACCACATTTGAACCAATACTCTGTGAGAAGGTCTAAATTTTTTTGAGACAGAATTGTATACCTGTCAATTCTGCCTTTGGTTTCACGAACATGAATTGTCATGTTGGTACGGGAAATGTCATCATAATGGAGATGAACGACCTCCAATACACGTAATCCAGAAGAATACATAGTTGCAATAATCGCTTTATGTTTCAGATTCGGAGTGGCGTCAATGATTGCATTTATTTCATCGCGGGACAGAACAGCAGGAAGATTGCGCTCTCTTTTCATAGCTGGAACAGTGTCATCATCCCAGACAGTCTTCAGTACCTTTTTATATAAGAACTTTATTGCAGACCGATAGTGATTGTGAGTTTCAGGAGACCTTCCTTCCAGACGTTTGGCAGTAAGAAAACTTTCCGCATCTTCAAGTGTAAGATCAGAAACATTTTTTCCAATCCAACGAAGGAAGTAACTGACATCAGAGCAATACAGTTGAATAGTTCTTTCACGCAGGTTACGTTTTTCCGCTTCATTGCGGATGGATTCAAAAATATCTTTATACATAATAAAACCTCCAGAATAAGTAGTGTTAATAATTACATCTACCTATTCGGAGGTGCATTAGCGTCATAATTCCGATTGCGGAAGAGACTGGAAAATGTTATTCTTATCATAGGCAGTGGAGCTTTCTTAGTTCAGTTGTTTCGTGTGGTAACTTAACAATAACGAATTATGGAAAGTAATTCCACTGCTTTTTAATAAAAATAAAACTGCGCCACAGCCTTGGCAGGCCATCGCGCAGCGATTTTGTTCAATCGGAATTTGGAGGGATGATAATCAATCCTATTCTACTGAAAATATTATTCTTTCTCATAAAAGAGGTGTATATAAATATGGATATTAGAATACTTCGATATTTTTTGACCGTGGCAAAAGAACAGAACTTTACGAAAGCCGCAGAACAATTGAATATTACACAGCCAACACTATCAAGACAGCTTGCTGCATTTGAGGAGGAACTTGGCACAGCTCTTTTTATAAGGGAGAGTCGCAGTATTACACTTACAGAGGCGGGGATATTATTAAAACGAAGAGCCTTGGAAATCATTGATCTGGAAGAAAAAATCCTGGATGAATTAAAGGTGAAAGAAGAACTAATAGAAGGTACTATTACAATTGGGTGTGGTGAGTTTGCTGCTGTTGAAACTTTAGCGGAAATTTGTAAGGTATATAAGAAAAAATACCCAATGGCGCAGATTGTGTTACACACGGCAACGGCAGATTCAGTATATGAAATGATGAATCAGGGTTTGGTGGACATTGGATTATTTCTGGAACCGATCAATACAGAAGGACTCGATTATATCAGAATCATGGAAAGTGACCATTGGGTTGTTGGTATGAAGCCAGATGATGCATTGGCGGACAAAGAATATATTACAAAAGAGGATCTTCTGGATAAACCACTCATTCTTCCACGGAGACAGAATGTGCAGAGCGAGTTCGCAAATTGGTTTGGTAAGGATTTCAATAAACTCCATGTATCTTTTATCAGTAATCTTGGAACAAATGCGGGGGTTATGGCGATTCATGGACTGGGATATCCAGTTTCGATTGAAGGTGCTACAAAATATTGGAGAGAGGATTTGCTTATTCAGAGAAGGTTGTATCCTGAAATAACAGCAAGTACGGTAATCGCATGGAGAAGGAATATTCCATATTCATTGGCAATGAATAAATTTATAGAAGAAATCAATGCTTTTAAAGCATAAAAATCATTTTAATATAGGCATTGGACATAATTGAATCATGAGAATATAATAAATGTGTAAGGTATGAATGTAACATACTTTACACATTTTTTATTGGAACGAGGTTAGGAGGAATACCTATGGGTAAAAAATTAGTGGCATATTTTAGTGCCAGTGGAACAACTAGGAAAATAGCAGAAATAATTGCGCAAGTAGCAGAAGCTGATTTATATGAAATCATGCCAAAACAACCATATTCAAAGGCAGATTTAAATTGGATGGATAAAAAATCCAGAAGCAGTGTGGAGATGAGTGACAAAAAGTTCAGACCGGAAATATCTAATCCAGATGCTCAGGTTGAAAAGTACGATGAGATTATATTAGGCTTTCCAATCTGGTGGTATATAGCACCAACAATTATTAATACATTTTTGGAGAAATATGATTTCTCCGGCAAAAAGATTGTATTGTTTGCAACCTCCGGTGGAAGTGGATTTGGAAATACGGTAAGTGAGCTTAAGCCATCTGCACCTGATGCAGAGATAGTAGAAGGTAAAGTACTTAATAAGGCTACAAAGCAGGAAATTGCAGAGTGGATAAAAAGTATTTCGTAAGGAAGGTGGATGAAATGAAAAGAATTACACAAACAGCAGGAAGGAATGCTTTGAAAGAGTTTTCGCTGGAATTTGCGCATTTTAATGATGATATTCTTTTTGGTGAGAACTGGAATAACCAGGATATCGATCTTAAGACCAGAAGCATTATAACAGTGGTGGCGTTGATGTCTTCCGGGATAACGGATTCATCTTTAATATATCATTTACAGAATGCAAAAGAACATGGTGTAACACAAAAGGAAATCGCAGCGATTATTACTCATGTGGCATTCTATACGGGCTGGCCAAAGGGCTGGGCAGTTTTTAATCTGGCAAAGGAAGTATGGCAGCCGAAGGAAGGAGATCTTCCATATGAAGATGAAGGTATGAGAGCACATGCGAAATCGATGGTATTTCCGATTGGAGAGCCAAATGATGCATTTGCAAAATATTTTGTTGGACAAAGCTACCTTGCACCGATAACCACAGAACAGGTTGGCATTTTCAACGTGACATTTGAACCCGGATGCAGGAATAATTGGCATATTCATCATGCAAAAAGCGGTGGCGGGCAGATCTTAGTATGTGTAGCCGGCCGAGGGTTTTATCAGGAAGAAGGCAGGGATGCGGTAGAAATGAAACCGGGTGACTGTATTAACATTCCGGTAGATGTAAAACACTGGCATGGCGCAGCACCGGATGAATGGTTTTCCCATCTGGCAATTGAGGTGCCGGGAGTGGATTGTTCCAATGAGTGGTGTGAGGCGGTATCGGAGAAAGAGTACGCTGGATTAAGATAAGGAGAGCACTATGGAATACGGTAAACTCGGAAATACAGATATAGAAGTGTCAAAATTATGTGTGGGCTGCATGAGTTTTGGGAAAGCTGGAACCATGCATGACTGGACGTTGGATGAAGCTGAAAGTGAGAATGTTATCAAGCATGCACTAGATTTGGGATATAACTTTTTTGATACAGCAAATGGATATTCAGCAGGAACAAGTGAGGAATATTTAGGTAAAGCATTGAAGAAAAATGTAGCGAGAAATCAGGTTGTGATTGCATCCAAGGTATATTTTAATGAAGGTCGTTTATCAAGACAGGCAATCATGAGGGAAATAGATGGAACTCTGTCACGTCTTGGAACCGACTATCTTGATTTATATATCATCCATAGATTTGACTATGATACACCAATTGAAGAAACTATGGAGGCACTGCACGATCTGGTAAAAGCAGGAAAGGTCAGGGCACTTGGTGCATCTGCCATGTATGGATATCAGTTTTATAATATGCAGTTAGCCGCAAGAGACAATGGATGGACACCATTTTCTGCGATGGAGAATCATTATAATTTGCTTTACAGAGAGGATGAGAGAGAATTGCTACCAATTTGTAAGCAAATGAAAGTTTCGTTAATGCCGTATAGTCCTCTTGCAGCCGGACATCTGGCAAGACCACAGTGGAAATCAGAGTCTCTTCGTGGAACCACGGATAGGGTTGCCATGGGAAAATATGATAAGACTGAAGCGGAAGACATGCAGATAGTTAAACGTGTAGCGGAGCTTGCCGAAAAGTATAACTGCAAAATGTCCCAGATAGCCATTGCATGGCAGTGGGCAAAGGGAATTCTATCGCCTATTATTGGGGCAACCAAAACGCAGTATCTGGATGATTCAGCCGGAGCATTTGACATTAAATTAACTGCCGAAGACCTTGCATATCTTGAAGAGCCATATGTTCCACATGAGATAGTTGGTGCAATTGATAAAAATCCGGCGCAAGGTGTTATTTTGCTTGATGAAAAGAAATAACAAAGAACGAGGTGTAGCCATATGAAGAAATGTTTATCAGTTGATAGTCAAATTCCAGTTTGCCAACTTTCCCTTTGAGAAAGAAGTGCTGAAAAAAGCCGGGAAAAAGGATATAATCACCATCAGTATAGAGGAGGAATAGACCATGGAAGAGAGAAAACTGACCTGTATTGGCTGCCCCATGGGATGTCAGCTTCAGGTCATAATAAAGGATGGGATAGTGGAAAAAGTTACGGGAAATACCTGTAAAAGAGGAGCAGATTATGGAAAGAAAGAGGTGACCGATCCAACCAGGATCGTGACCAGCACGGTACGTGTCCAGGGAGGAACACTTCCGGTGGTATCCGTAAAAACCCGGGGCGATATACCAAAGAGTTCTGTGATGGATTGCGTTTTGGCAGAGTCCTATGTAAAATAATCGGACAAGGATGAAAAGAAAAAGGAGATTCTTATGGGAACAAATGAAAAAAATATGACCACTGGATCACCTGGAAAACTGATCATTACTTTTGCCATACCACTGATGCTTGGAAATATCTTACAGCAGTTTTATACGATGGCAGATACCATGATCGTCGGACAGGTGGTAGGGGTTGAAGCACTGGCGGCAGTAGGCGCCGGAGACTGGCTGGTATGGCTGGTGTTCGGTATCATGACAGGTATCACACAGGGTTTTTCTATTCTGGTAGCTCAGTTTTATGGAGCAAGGGAAAAAGAAAATCTGAAATGCGCGGTGGCGAAAAGCTATATCATGACAGCACTGCTTTCTGTGATTGTACTTGCGGTAAGTGAAGGGGCAGTTTATCATGTTCTTTTGTTTTTACAGACACCGGATAATGTCATTGACCTGACAATGCTATATCTTCGGCTGATCTTTGCCGGAATTCCGATCATAGCGGCTTATAATATATTTGCAGCGATTCTTCGAGCACTGGGTAACAGCAGATCTCCACTGATAGCAATGACCGTAGCAGCGTTGATCAATGTGGGACTGGACCTGTTATTTGTGGCAGTTTTTGGCTGGGGTGTAGCCGGAGCAGCAGTGGCGACAGTCATCGCACAGGGATTTTCAGCCCTGTACTGTCTGATGGTGTTACGGAAAATTCCGGATATCCGACTGGAAAAACAGGACTTCTATAGACAGCCGGCAATGAGTCTGCGGCTTTTGGAAGTGGCGACTCCTCTTGCAATCCAGAATGTGATCATCTCTGTAGGGGGGCTTACAGTACAGTATGTAGTCAATGGATTTGGATTCCTGTTTGTGGCTGGATTTACAGCATCAAACAAATTATATGGAGTTTTAGAGATGGCTGCCGTTTCATACGGATATGCAATTACAACCTATGTAGGCCAGAATCTTGGTGCAAAGAAATATCAGAGAATCCGGAAAGGTGTGCATAGCGGAACTTATATGGCATTGCTTACTTCTGTTATGATCTCAGGTGTGATGGTGTTATTCGGACGCAATATATTGTCACTGTTTGTATCCGGCGAACCGGAACAGATCCGACAGGTGTTAGACATTGCATATAAATATTTGTTTATTATGGCAATTTTTCTATGGGTACTGTATCTGCTGTATGTATATCGTTCGGCGATTCAGGGTCTGGGTAATACCCTGATTCCCCTCGCCAGTGGCATTGCAGAATTTGTGATGCGTGTCAGTGTTGCATTATTGTTACCAAAACTGATCGGTGAAGACGGAATTTTTTATGCGGAAATTTGTGCCTGGACCAGCGCAGCTGTTTTATTATTTATAAGTTATATGATTATTATACGAAAATACAAAGATTCATCGGAACTCCCAGCAAAAGGTTTGTAAAGATGCGCTGGCAGTGGTAAAATATATTTCATAGGATGAATGCGAAGAAAAACTTCTTGCAAATCAGCAGGTAATTAAGACGCCGATTGTCAGAAATGGTAAGCAGGCCACAGTGGGATATGAACCGACGGTTTGGAAAAGTTGGTCATAAGATTATGAACAGATTAAAAGTATTTTGGCACAGTTTGCTTTTGTTTATTGGAAGATGTGGATAGATTTTGAAATATACAAAATGTAAAATATGATAATCTGATGCGATTAATTAGTGCTATTGCAAGGGATAATCAGAATACTATGGGGGGTAGAAGATGAAAATTTACGTAGATGCATCTGCAAGATGTGATGGAAACGGTTCCGAATTTAGGCCTTTTAAAAGAATTAATGAAGCGGCAAAGATTGCGGTTGCAGGAGATGAAGTCTTAGTAAAACCGGGTATTTACAGAGAGTATGTAAATCCCGTAAACAGTGGAACAAAAGAAGCGCCTATTGTTTATAGGTCGGTGGAACCCTTAAAAGCAATTATTTCCGGTGCGGAAGAAGTTGACGATTGGAAACTTTATAAAGGTGATGTGTGGGTGACCAGAATCAATAATGGCGTGTTTAATGATTATAACCCATATACAACACCGGTTTATGGGGATTGGTATTTTGCCAAGGATGAAAAACATACAGGCTGTGTTTATCTGAATGACAAGGCAATGTACGAAGTGGATTCTATAGAAGCTTGTGAAAAAGCGGAAGTATATAAGCCGTCGTGGGAACAAGAGTGGAGCGTTTATAAATGGTATGCCTATGTGGAAGGTGATGAAACCGTTATATACGCTAATTTTAGAGGAAAAGATCCGCGAAAAGAAAAGGTAGAGATTAATGTGCGAAGAGAATGTTTTATGCCAAAGAAAGAGCATGTTGATTTCATTACCTTAAGTGGCTTCTTTGTAGAAAAGGCAGCTACTACATGGGCACCTCCGGCAGCGTTCCAGGATGGTATGATAAGCCCACACTGGTCATATGGCTGGATAATCGAAGACTGTGAAATTACAAACAGTAAATGTTGCGGTATTTCTCTTGGAAAATATTACGATGATGAGAATGACCATTATTTTACAAGAAAGCATATAAAAAGTCCTACACAGATGGAGAGAGATGCTGTGTGCCGCGGACAGTATCATGGTTGGCTGAAGGAAGAGATTGGCTCTCATACTGTAAGAAGATGCAATATTCATGATTGTCAGCAGACCGGAATTGTAGGAAAAATGGGCTGTGTTTTCTCAACTATCGAAGATAATCATATTCATCATATTAACAATATGATGGAGCTGGGGGGTGCGGAAATCTCAGGAATTAAACTTCATGCGGCAATTGATGTGTTGATCAGAAGAAATCATATTCATCATAACACCATGGGTATTTGGCTTGACTGGGAAGCGCAGGGAGCTCGAATTACACAAAATCTGTTACATGATAATGATGTTCCGGAAGGTTCTATTAAGTTAGAAGGCGGTATGGAAAGCCAGGATATCTTTATCGAAGTAGGTCATGGACCGACTTTGATTGATAATAATATTTTGTTGTCTAGATATGGTCTCCGTCTTGCAACAGAAGGTGTGGCGGTTGTACATAATCTTATTCTTGGTTCCACCACAGTGGTTGGAGCCGGAACAGATTGGGAAGTGGATGGAAGAAGTCAGCGTCGTTACACACCATATCACATCAGACATAGGACAGAAGTTGCTGGGATGATGACCATTCTTCATGGTGATAATAGATTCTATAACAATATATTTGTACAGTATTATCCGGTTGATAATAATGAATCAAAGGAATCTCCGTATTATCAGGTTGTAGGCAATCATGTGTGGGATGAATACCCGACATATGATGAATGGATTGCTAGATTTGACATGGATGTAGAGAAACCGGATATGGATAAGCTGGCGGTGCCGCATTTTGATCATCTGCCAGTCTGGGCAAATGGTAATGCATACCTTATGGGTGCTAAAGCATGGAAAAAAGAAACAGATAAGTTTGTAGATGCCGATACGGAAGTTACAGTAGAGCTTGTGGAAAAAGATGGATTCTATGAGCTGGAAACAAATATCTACGAAATACTCGGAGATTATTCTAATGGTATTATAACAAGTGACATTTTGGGTAAAGCTTTTGAGCCGGAACAGCGTTTTGAGGAAAGAGACGAATCGGATATTATCTTTAATGTGGATTTTTATGGAAATCACAGAGGAGTATCTACTATTCCAGGACCTTTGGCGAAGTAATGACTATAAAGATTTGAAAAAATTAGAGTCCTATATTGATTATTAAAAATGAAGTACCCTCTTTCATTAGCAAAATAATAGTCTAATGAAAGAGGGTATATTTGTGATTAAAAGAATTTATAAGGATTTTATCATTGCATTTTTAAATTCTCGCGGTGAAATACCTTTTACTTTTTTGAAGGAGCGGTTAAAGGAAGAAACACTGTTAAATCCACATTCAAAAGCAATATCGATATATTTCTTGTTTTCAGTCATAAACATGGATTCTGCCAATCGGATTCTTTCTTTAGAGAATTTCAAAGGGATGATATAAATAAAGTTGCAGATATATGGTTGGATACAAATATAAAGGCACATAATTTTATCCCCGCCGAATACTGGAAAAGCAATTTCAAATCAGTAAAAGAAGCGTTGTTACTAGCAGAGGTTTATGTGTATGAGTATGATACAGAAATACAGGGTTTTATAGGGTTAAATGATGAATATGTTGAGGGCATTTTTGTTTCTGGTGAAATGCAATCGCAGGGTATAGGTAAAATTCTGCTGAATTATGCAAAGGATAAAAGGAATAAGTTGCACTTGAACGTATACCAAAAGAACGCACGGGCAATATCTTTTTATAAGAGAGAAGGATTTGAGATTCAGCATAGTGGCTTAGATGAGGCTACCGGAGAAAAAGATTATGTAATGACATGGCAATACAAATAGAAATTCCAGCTTGTAGAATTAAGAAAATCGAAATTTTACGAAGTATTGTAGTAATATATATTTGTGGAACGGGAGGTGTATTCATGAAGAACATTGATATACATGGTATGACCAATATGGAACTTATTCGTGGAGAAATCGCCGAATGGTACTGGGCAACGGACTATATTCACGGCGATCTCTATGAGGCAGAAGAACTATTCCGACAGGGACACCTTGTGCGGAGCAACCGTTTGTATCTTATCCATTACCCAGACGGCATGATTTATGAGCCTGTGCATTCTGCAGACGGACAATATCTTGGCACACCAGTGTATGATGGCAGTTCTGTTGTGCTACTGGTAGTGAGCTTTACAGAGAGTGTTATCCGCATCATGCGGTTCTTGCATCAACAAGTGGAAGTACAGGAAGTAGCGCGGCTACCGTTATCTGCAGTGAAGGACTGCTACAATCTGATGCTTCATACATCACCGTTATCGCTGACTCGACAGCCAAATGACGGTACATTCGAGATTATCTGGCCAGAACATGTACGATTCGCAATCAATGATAGAGAAGCGCTTAATTTCCGTGATGGAGACAAACTTTACTTCAATGTTTGGTATGAAGCCCCAGACTATCGTGAAGAAACGGTGGTGCGTTCTCTGCATGACGGCACGATTCTGGAAAGGTTTCCGGGGGATATTCGTATTATGCCGAACGGGGAAAGATGGCTTATAAAATAGTTTTTGACGAAAAATTATTGTCATGTCTAAAAATTAGTATTTGCAGAATTGATAGAGAAGAAACATATAAAACAATAAATATGGTCAAAAAATCATCGACATCCGACCTACAGCACGTTATAATATAGTTAATCTAATAAGAAAACCAAGTGATCATTGTTACGAAGCTGAATCGTAATGGTGGCCAACTGAGTGAACTCGATGGAACGGAATGGTTATATCCTTCGGGTGCTCCGAGCACCGGACGAGCACCGAAAGGTGCTTTACAGAGATGAAAACAAGTTTTCTTATTTTGACAGGGAGTAACAGAATAGTTAGGAAAACCAAGGATTTCCTTGACTTAGGTTGACTAATCATTGTATGTATTTACAGTGGTATCTCGAGCTCCTAAGACTCTATTGTAGGTTCGATTCCTATAGGAGACGCTCATTTTTAGCGGTAATGAAGATAGTTTCATTGCCGCTTTTTTCATGCAGAATTGCAATTTCAGTGACAAATTTGTCAGCGAAACAAGGCAGAAAAGACTGATTTTGTCAGCGGGGATGGATGCTTGTCACCGATTCATATTTTTAGGTCTGTCACCCAAAGGGATTAACTACAGTGTAGGATGAGTTTTGGGGTGTAAAATTAGGAAAAGCAGTGAGACAAAACACTATATTCTTGCCTGTGATATCAGGCCTGTCGGAAGAGTCCGCTCAGATTAGATAAATACAATCTATTCTGGACGGGCTTTTTTGCGTTCAGGGAAAGGAAGTTGCCCATGGAAGAAAAGAAGGAATTGCAGAAGCAGGATGAAAGAGTTGTAGAGATTGAGCTGGAAAGACTTCGGGGATTTGTAAACCATCCATTCAAGGTTCAGGCGGACAGTCAGATGATTGAATTGCAGGAGAGTATTAAGAAGTATGGAATATTAAATCCTCTGATAGTCAGACCGAGGCAGGATGGAACTTATGAGATCATATCGGGCCACAGAAGAAAATTTGCAGCTGAAAAGATAGGTTATCGTAATCCTATCTTATCAGCGGATGAGGATAGGATGGGATATGAGAAATATTTCATGGAACAGCTCAATATTGAGGCATTGAAACAGGACTGGTTTGTGCAATCGGATGTGACAGTATGCCTTCTGATGGGGCAATTTATGTAGATGGCGAACAGAAGGTGAATTATATCAGTACCAGGGAAGCATTAAGGATCCTTGATGGATTTGGAAATAACAGTGCGTCAGTAATGATTGGAAAGTCAGATTATATTCTGATCTATGACGCAAGCAGAAAGCTGATCATTGACGGGGAGGCATACCTTCCGTCCGGGTATCTGGTCATGAAGTCCTGTAATGGATTACAGGCGATTGATGAGGAGGATATTGCGGATGTGATCGGTGCTTTGAAAAGCAGGATGACAATGCTTGCACTTGGAAAATACAGAATTCAGGCATACCAGCTGGGATAGGAGGCGGCAGATGAATAACAAACCGTGGGCGTATGTAACATCTGCCTGGAGTGCAGACAGGAGCAGAGCCAAAAGGTCTGCAAAGCGATATTGCAGAAAATTATATGAAGCAGGCTACACACCAATCTGTCCGCTTTTATCATTGCCGGAGGTAATTGATACCAGTAATGCAGATGAGTACAAGGATTATATGGATATGTCAGAAGATATGTTAAGAAGATCCAGAATTCTTGTGGTTTGTGGTTCAGCGGTGGATGATACGGTGCTTACAGATATAGCAATAGCCAACCGCTTTCATGTAGCTTCATCCACTATGAGGGGTGTCCTCGGTGTGGATAAGAATAAAAAAGAATAGTAACTTTGTGGATACAGCCTTCTCCCGGTAATCTGTATCAGTCTATTGTCTTTTTAACTCCATAAGCCGCCCGGAACTGTTTCATTGTCATATTGACTTCCTTCTTAAAATATCTCCCAAGATGACTCTGAGACGAAAATCCCAGATAAGCGGCAATCTCACTGTAAGAATACTTGGAATACATCAAAAAACTTTCTGCCTGCCGTATTTTTTCTCCACGTATATATTCCGTAAGAGACATATTTTCACATTTTTTAAAAAGCCCAGACAGATAACTGGCATTTAATTGAAGCGCCTCCGCGATGCTGCCAATACTTATTTTTTCATTAAGATGCGCCGAAACATAATCCTTGCATTTAATGATATGCGGGTTTCCGACAGGATATGGCATGGTTTCTTTTTTACTCCTGAGTTCCCTCACCATATAGGCATATTCGAATTCCGCCGCTCGAAAAAGCCCGATTACCTCATCCCTTTTTTGACTTTCCTCAATCTGGATACTGTAAGAGTCAAACAGGGAATATGCCATCTCCGGGACAGCTCCGCCTCTGATCGCGGCACGACTGGCAAGAGTAAGTATTACAAGAGCCAAATTTTTCACCTGACGCATACGGTCTTTTGCAAGAGTTCCGATCTCTCCTTTATAGTCCTCCGCAATACTCCGCTTCAATCCTTCTATATCACCGTGTTCAATACTAAGAACCACTCTCATTTCCTGATCATAAGGATTATGTCTTTTCTCATTTTCTCGGTTTTGAAACATCAGCTCAGAAAAATACTTCTTCACCTTATTGGCCGATGCAACATTTTGCCGTTCCTCAATATACAAAATTCCGCGGTCAACAGGATGATCGCGATAGAGATTATAAATAAGCAGGATCTGGTCCTCTAAGAAACTTTGATCTACCGGCAGGGACACATCTGTCTTCTCTGTATCCTCCCCCTTTTCGGCAGTTTTAATATTCAGATTCTGCTGATAGATTCTGACAGGACCAACAATACAGTCATAACTTTTTGTCGGTATAAACGCATATGTCAATTGATATCCGCTTGACAAAAGTACTGGAGATACTGGACGATTTTTTTTATAAATAAATAAATTATAAATTTCCATCTCCCCGAATTCATCCTTCATCTGATCACAATATGTGAATTTTTCTGTAATCTTTCCTTCTAAAGTATATTGACGTATGATGGTTTTCAGCTGTTTGCTTACATATTGTAAAAGATAACGGTCATTCAACTATTTTATCTCCTCGTATTTTTTTATTTATTTTTTATAATACTATCATATTTCTCGCAAATTTATGATAAAATCCCAAAATCTTTAATATAAAATTGTATATTTCTCCTGTATCATCATTATCATAAAAACTTGCAGGAGGTAAAGTAAATGGACAAAACACTGCTGTTTGGCGCAGCTTATTATCCGGAATATCTTCCCGCTGAAAGGATGGATGAAGATATTGACATGATGATGTCGGCGGGAATGAATGTAGTTCGTATTGCCGAATCCACATGGAGCACCCTTGAGCCGGAGGAAGGAATTTTCAATTTCTCCTATATCGACCGTGTTATTGAGAAAACGGAGGCAGCCGGAATGAAGGTCATTATCGGAACCCCCACCTATGCCGTACCGCCATGGCTTGTTAAAAAAGATCTGGACATTCTCGTAGACACCAAAGACGGAAGAGCACGCTATGGATACCGACAGCTGATCAATCTGCTAAATCCCACCTATCGCAGCCATGCTGAGAAAATGATCCGTGAACTCGCGGCACATACTGCAGATAAAAAAAATGTAATAGGTTACCAGATTGATAATGAGACAAAACACCACGGTAATATGGGCAAGGAAATCCAAAAGCTGTTTCTCGATTATCTGAAACAAAAATATATTACTACAGACCGATTTAATGATACGTTTGGCCTCGCTTACTGGAGCAATTCTATCTCAAGTTGGGATGATCTTCCAGATTTGAAAGGATGTATCAACGGTGGATTAATGTCAGAATTTGAAAAATTCCAACGCTCTATGGCAGCGGATTTTCTGAAATGGCAGGCTGACATCATCAGTGATTATAAACGTCCCGATCAGTTTATTACAAATAACCTGGGTTTTTCATGGAAAAAATTCGGAACCCCCATAGCCCATGACGGATACTCATACGGAGTACAACGAAGTATTAATTTTTACGAAGCCTCACAGTCTCTTACACTTGCAGCATCGGATATCTATCATCCGACGCAGGACCAGCTGACCGGTGCTGAAATATCATTCGGAGGAGACGTTACAAGAAGCCTGAAGGACAATAACTATCTTGTGATGGAGTGCCAGGCGCAGGCATTTAAATATTGGACTCCATATCCCGGTCAGCTTAGGCTTCATGCCTTCAGCCATCTGGCATCCGGAGCACTTGGAATCCTGTATTGGAACTGGCATTCTATCCATTGCGGATACGAGACATACTGGAAAGGACTTCTAAGCCATGATCTCAGACCTAATCCCACTTACTATGAAGCATGTGAGATTGGAAAATCGTGGAAAAAACTCGGCAGAAAGCTGTGCGGTCTGAAAAAATCAAACAAAGTTGCTCTCATAGTAGATAGTCATTCTATGACCGCATTTGAATGGTTTCCCATTGATAAAGATCTCAGCTATAACGATGTGGTTCGCTGGATGTATGACAGCCTTTATGAAATGAACATAGAGTGTGATGTGGTCGATATCAATGCGCTTGATATCTCCAAATATAAAGTGATCATCACACCGGCATTATACTGTATCACAGAAGAGAAATTGAAGATTTTGAATGACTTTGTCAAAGACGGCGGTGTCCTCATAAGTTCGTTTAAATCATTTATAACAGATGAATATGTCAAAGTTTTTTCTGATACCCAACCTCATCACCTTCAGGAATGTTTTGGTATTAACTGCAATCAATATACCTATCCGGGAACAATCAGAATTTTTGGATATCCGGTAAAATATCTGGCTGAATTGCTGATACCAGATAAGGCAGAAAGTCTCGCGGAGTACGAACACAAATACTGGGGGAACTATTCCGGAATCACACGCCATAAATACGGAAATGGGACAGCATATTATATAGGATGCTATACGGACAAAAGCGTTCTCAAGGATATTTATGAAAAGGCCTTTGCAGATGCTTCCATCCCTGTACCGGATCTGAGATGGCCAGTGACAATCAAAAACGCAACATCTGTAGATAATACTCAACTTCATTTCATTCTCCATTACAGTAGTGAGGAGCGGGAAATCACATGCCCATATGAATCTGCTGCAGATCTTGTAAGCGAAACCTCTTATCGAAAGGGAGATGTGATCAGGCTAAAAGACTGGGATGTCTTGATTCTGGAAGAAAAGACACTTCCGAAGCAATAGTCCCGAAATGGCACTCATAAGACTCAAATCGGCAATGAACCGCTGAGAAACATGCCATGCCCCGCTTCACATTCAAGTCAATAAAGAGCTGAATGTGGTTCTTACGACAGTAGAGATAATACGGCATTGCATCATGGGCAGAATCCAGGAGCCACTTGCTGACGTGAAGATCAGGAAGGAAAGATTTCATTCGGAACCAGGTTTCCGGAAATCCATGAGAATCATGTTTTGAGGCAGGATTCAACAGAGGAAAAAAGGGGAGGTCACTTTCGGAGTTAGTGGCGACAAGCATATATAAGTCGTAGCCAAAATAAAATCGGTCTCTGGAAGAAACCCAACCAATATCGCAGTCAGGCTGGGAAAAGAAACGGTCACAGGAACAATCAGAGATCCCATTTTCCGAACAGTTACAGAGGGGATGACTGCGTTCCCTTGCGGAAGTGACAACAGATGTCCCATCACCGGCGATGGAAAGATCCGAAGGATCAATCAGTCCTTTGGTTATGGAACGATTCAGGAATTCCCGATGATAGATCTTAAACAGGGAAGCATAGGGCTGTTCATCTAACTCAAAAGATGTGGATTCCAGCTGCTCCAGTAACTGATCAACGGAAACCTTTTCAACAGATTCCGCTTTGTCACCTTTACGAACAGGCTTTTTAATCTTTTTCTTTTTGCAGGACGCAAATGGGGAGAAAGATTGGGAACCTCAGAATTCCAAAGACGGTTGAGAAAGTCATAAAAGATACCGATGCCGGGAGTATCCCCGAATTCGAAACCACTGAGGATAGCATAAAGGGGATTGATCTTCAACTGAGCAGCCCAGTCTGTGAGTGAATGAATTTTGAAATGAATGGACAGCAGATAGGAATGCTGCATACAGGAAGGGGTTCTTGGCTTTGGACCAAAGACAGAGTATTTTGAACGTAGAAGTTCATCGGTATAAGAAAGATCAAGATTCCAGAAACGTTTAATGATATCCCAGGTAACCCGTGAAAAGGCATTTGGATTCGGATAATATTTACGAAGATTTGTAACAACAAAGTTCTGATAGGCGGCATGACCGCCGGGGTTAACAGGTAACATAAAAATCGCCCTCCAGTCGAAAAAAATAAAATACATTCAATCGGCTTCGTCGCAAATTTTGAGCGATTTGTCAAGTGTTTTTTGACAAAAAAGTGGGGGATTTTAATAAAAAAGGAATCTGGAAGCCTTGTTTTTACTGGCTTAAAGATTCCGAGAAATCATAAGATACAAAGGAGGATAATTTCATGAATCATAAGGTTTCACTCGGGGAAAAAATCGCATTCGCACTCGGTGATGTAGGCTGCAATTTTATATGGACTGTAGTAGGATCATTCCTAACTCTGTATTATACCGACAGCGTAGGAATCAGCGCCGCTGTAGTGGGTACAATCATGCTGATTACAAGAATTCTGGATGGCATATCTGATCTGGGTATGGGTGTTGTCATTGACCATACACATACACGATGGGGAAAAGCCCGGCCATGGGTCCTCATCACAGCACCGCTCATGGGAATCGGACTTATCCTTACTTTTTCGGTTCCCAACTGGCTTTCCGAAAATGGGAAAATTGCCTACGTTTCGATCACCTACATTCTGCTTGCAGTAATTATCTTTACTGCATGTAATCTGGCTTATTCAACATTAACCGCGCTGATTACTGGAAGGCAGGATGACCGTACAAGTATGACGTCAATCCGTTATATCCTTGTTTATGCTGTCATGATCCTTATTTCATACACTACCATGCCTTTAGTAGAAGATTTTGGATGGACTGGAATGTCTGTTATATTCGGCATTGCGGGAATGATATGCCTTCTTATCACATTTTTCGGAACAAGAGAAAGGAATATTGAGAACAAAAAGAATAAGGATGACAATATCAGCATTGCGAAATCACTCATACTCCTTCTCAAAAACAAGTATTTTATCGTAATAACAATTCTTTTTGTGGTAAACTTTATTAATATGGGCTTGACTGGAGGCGTGGGCATATATTTTGCAAGAGATTTTCTGGGAAATTCCGATCTGTACGGAACCATGACATTGGCAAACTACATACCGGTTATGATTGGGCTTTTTGCCTTCCCCGGACTTGCCGGAAAATTTGGAAAATGGAAATGTATGTTAGTTGGGTACATTCTTGAAGCTGCAGGCTATCTTATCATTTTGCTCGCGCCTACAAGTTTTCCAATGGTACTTCTTGGACTTGCAGTCAGAGGAATAGGTCATATTCCCAACTCTGCGGGTATATATGCAATGGTCGCTGATGTTGCGGACTACGGCGAGTGGAAAAATGGTATTCGAAATGAAGGTTTAACTTTCAGCGCTACAAGCTTCGGCACAAAAATCGGAACAGGTATTGGTTCAGCAGTTGTAGGATGGGGACTGGCACTCGGTAATTATATCGGTGGTGCTGCTGTACAAAGCGCAAGTGCCCTTGAATCTATTAAAGCACTCTATACATATATTCCTCTCGCAGTAACACTGGTTGGAATCATCGCTATCTTAAACGGAAATATTGATAAAATCTATCCAACGATTGAAAAAGATCTTCTGGAACGCCGTAAATCAAAAGAATAATATATTTTTTAACATTGCGGAAAGAAATTGATATACTCTCTGCTGTTTATAAATGGCAACCAAAGTCAGAATATAGTCTGACAGAATAGGTGGACATCACCGATCTCAATTTCAGATAGTATGTGTGTCCGGAAAAAACAGAATTTATTCATAAATAAAGTCGGGCAGAGTTTCAACGTTCTGCCCGACTTATCATAGATAAATTGCATATAATAGTTTACACAGATTATTTAATAACTCAAACTTCGCACATTAAAATGTGCCTATGCACCTTGAAAATTCAATGATAACTGGCATAAAAATAGCATGAAACCAATGGTTTTGGTATAATTGAGTTGCCAAAAAACAATTACAAACCGGAGGCTCATGCTATGAATAAAAGTATAACACAAGCGACTCAAAATGATAAGCAGATTTCTAAATCTATCAAACGATTTTTCACAAGGTTTCATATTTCCTCAGCCTTGAAAACTGCCAATGCCTATAAAAGGAAAGACACTCCTGTAACGGAGATTTTTCAATACATGTTTCTGCTGATTTTCTCCAACAGAAGTATGTATATGAGTCTGCTTACTGGAAAAAATACTCCTGATTTTGCAAAAGATATCGTGTATCGTTTCATGAAGATGGTTCAAATTAACTGGATGCGTTTTACTACAATACTTGCATCCAGAATCATAAACAACGCTATTCTTTCACTGGATTCGGAAGATCGTGCCAATGTTCTTATTATTGATGATTCCATGTTTGAACGTAACCGTTCTAAAAAGGTAATCTTATAGTTGGACTTGAGTGAATGTAGAAACTATTTTAAAAAAGTAAAACTGATAAAAAATACATTATATGATGTCTCCGAATTCTGATTGATTATGCCAGCGAAACTCTGGCATTGAAGTTTGACAAGTAAATATTATCCGAAATTGAAAATAAGAGTACAAGAAATAGACATAGTACTGTTGTAATACCGAAAAATAAGGTATGATATCTATAGGATTATGCTACATTCAAAACCAACTTTCTGAGGGGAATTCAAATGGCAGATTCCATGCATCCAGATGCTGTAACATCAGGATGTGATAGAGGCGGCAGTACCACATCTTAGTAGAGCGGTGTCTGCCGCTTTCTAATTTGAAGTCTATTTTCTCACGCTTATTCGAGCGTTCAGCAGAAGTTCTTGCATTGTATTTTTTTCTTTTACGTTGCCACGCGGCGGTATATTTATAAGACGTGGATTGGCTTTCATAGCCAGATGGACGGTTCTTTCGTACTTTGAATCAGAACATGGGGATTCACAGGAACAACCATATTTGTAGCTTGCCAACGGTCATCATAACTTGATTCTTGTTTTCGAAATTTCAACACCATCATGATTCATTTTTCTTCCAGTTTTGCAGACAGGGATAACGGATAGATTTTAAGCTGTACAATCCAGTCAGTCAAAGATGTAATTTTAAAATCAATGGAAAGAAGATAAGAATGCTGCATACAGGAAGGAGTTCTTAGGGCAGGACCATACTTGGAATATTTATTCAGTATCAGTTCATCTGTGTATGAAAAATCCAAGTTCCTAAAACGGTCAATGAGGTCTTAGGTGTCGCTGGAAATGGCATCTGGATCAGGATAATATTTACAGAGATTTTCAAAAAGAAAGTTTTGATAGTTAAAATGATAGATGTAATTATCTGACAATAAAAATCGCCTTCAATCAAAAATTTACCGGCTGTGCTAGAACAAATATGCTTTCTGATTAAACAGGCGCAATGCGCCGCATTTTTGAGGCTGTTTATCAAGTGTTTTTTGATAAAAAATGGGGGATTTTAATAAAAATGGAATCTGAAAGCCTTATGTTTAGTGGCTTGGAGATACCGAGAGATTATTTATGAAAAAAGGAGGTTATCAATATGGCAAAACGCCCTGCATGGAGTGTTCAAGATGATGTTGTTATATGTGAAAATTTTGATTTTATGTGGAGTGGAGGATTTTCGATAACACAAAAACAAAAAAATATTAGAGCGTTACATCAGTCTATCTATGAAATGAAACATGAAAAGGCATTGGAAGTGTCAAGCAAGAGTGAGGTACGGGTTGGAAAAGAGATAGGAGCATTTTCTTTGGAATTAGATGGTATTTTTTTGGAAAATGTTTTTCAAGCAGCAAAGCAATATGAGAATGGGGGACCATATTTAGATTTGTTAAACGTGTCTCCGAAACAGGCAAAGAGAGATGAACGACACTGTAATTCTGGAAAGTTGGTGGGATTTGTGAGAAATGATGAAATATGGACGTTAGAGCCCAAAACAGCATTTTATGATTATATATATATTTCTGCTTTAATAAAAAATTTTGGCTATGACTTGAATATATCTGAATATCAGTGGTTTACAGACATAGAATTTAATCCACAAAAGTCAATTAATTGTCAAGCGAGAGCAGTGGCAATATATGTAGCATTACAGAAAACAGCTTTATTTAATTCATTAAAAAGCAAGGATAGTTGGATTACTTTCCATGAGAGACATGTAAAAGGTTAGGTTCTTATTGGACTAAAGTAAAAATTATTTATGTAATTGTATTTTGGTTCTAGATATTCTATGGGGGGTGCAAAAACAGGTGAAAAAGAATTTTATTCCATCTCGTTTCCAAGGGCAGTATGAGGATAAGAAAGAAAATCGGTCTGTATTATAATCGTTTCCGCTACTATGATCCAAGTCTTGGTCAGTATACGCAACAGGATCCGATAGGGCTGGCAGGTGGAAATCCAACATTGTATGGGTATGTTTTTAATACAATGTGGGAACTTGATCCGTTTGGATTGGATTGGAAAGATCTTTTAGAGACTGGATTAGGGCATCACCTTTTCCCAAGGTCTGTTGCGAAAAAATTAGGAATTGAGGAGTGGGCTAAACTGACGGCATATTCATGGTATCCATATGAGACAGCTGGATCGGGGGCACTTTGCCTGGAGAATAGTTTCCCAAAGTGAGAATGTTGTAGATATAAGGAAAACATGCTATGGCATATACAGTGTGTAAAGAGGAACAAAGAAAAAATAGAAAGCGTGGTCAAGCAGAAAAAATGAAGTACGAACATATCACAGAGGGTCGTTTCATAGACCGTCCCAATCGGTTTATTGCACATGTGGAGATCAATGGGCAGGTGGAAACGGTTCATGTAAAGAATACAGGCAGGTGCAGGGAATTTTTGGTCCCGGGTACACTAAAGCTTGTTTTTACTAAATAGTATC
>OWHZ01000101.1_pt1 | contig 63935 bp, 43 predicted proteins | sample 1732651 | NCBI WGS metagenome assembly OWHZ01 (sample SAMN05065738, study PRJEB22554) | human gut metagenome | biome: ENVO:2100002; feature: ENVO:00000062; material: ENVO:00002003 | host: Homo sapiens | place: USA
CAAGCTCTTTACTGCAATTGAGATTGCCATTGAGATTGCTTGCGGATTTTAGGGTAACAAAAACGAATATGATAAAAGAACAGATTATTAATACGGCGTTCGATCTTTTTTCTCAATATGGCATCAAGAGTGTGAGTATGGATGATGTAGCGAAAGCGGCTGGCATCTCCAAGCGTACACTTTACGAGTCGTTCGAGGACAAGGAAACCTTGCTGATCGAGGGGATCGATCACAATTCCGAATCGCTCGGACAATATCTGACGGGACTGGAAAAAGAACCTTTCAATGCCTTGGAAGTAATCCTGCTCTTCTATGAGGAGATGATGAAAAACCCGAGATGGTTCAACGAGAAGTTTTACGAGGACTTGAAGAAATATCCGAAAGCCCAACAAAAAATAGAGATGAATAAAGCGAGAATGGGTAAGAGGTGTATGGACTTGTTCACACGGGGCGTTAAAGAGGGCGTGTTCCAAGAGGGGATCAACTTCGAGATCATGGCCTTACTGGTGAAAGAGCAGACGAAGATGTTGCGGCCTTCCAATGTCTTCTGCAAGCATTCCATCACCGAGGTATACAACACGATCCTCCTCACATTCCTGAAAGGGATTAGTACCGAGAAGGGAAGAGCGATCCTAGACCGATTCGATCTCAAACAATCCTATGATTTATAGCGAACACTTAATGAGTTTAATCACAGACAAAATCTATCCTAAATGAAACGATTATTGATGAGTAGAAAAATGATGTTGGTCACATTTATGGTATTGCCTTTTCTGGCGGCGAGACCGGTTCTGGCTCAAGACACCCTGAAACTGGATCTTGGGAAAGCGCTAGAGATCGCCCTTAGCGAGAACCCGACCGTAAAAGTTGCCGATAAAGAAATACAGAAGAAAAAGTACGCACGTAAAGGCTCGTACGCTTCTCTATTTCCGCAGATCAGTTTTGCGGGGGACTACAACCGTACCTTGAAGAAACAGGTGATGTATATGGATTTCGACATGGGTGACATGGGAGGTGGCAGCTTGCCCGAAGGCACGGACATGTCGAGTATGGACGAGGGCTTCGAGGTAGGACGTAGCAACAACTGGAGCTTGGGCTTCAACGCTTCCATGCCACTGGTGAACGCCTCCTTATGGAAAAGCTTGAGTATCTCTGCCTTAGACGTGGAATTGGCGGTGGAGCAAGCTCGCTCTTCTAAAATAGCGATGGTGAACCAAGTGAAAAAGAGCTTTTACGCCGTCCTTCTGGCAAGCGACTCTTACCGGGTATTCAAGCAAAGTTACGACAATGCCATGGAGAATTATCTGGATATCAAACGGAAGTATGAACAGGGAACCGTAGCTGAATACGACTTGATACGTGCCGATGTGACGGTAAAGAATACAGAGCCTAATCTGTTGCAGGCAGAGAACTCCCTTACCTTGGCTAAATGGCAGTTAAAAGCGTTATTGGGTATGGATCTGGATTTAAATATCGATTGCGACGGGCAACTGACGGATTTCAAGTCCAGCCTCTTCGCCGACTATCTATCCACGGATACAACCTTATCCGAGAATACGGACTTGAAACAATTAGACCTTCAGGCGGAACAGCTGAAAAAGACGCTGGTCATGCAGAAATTCGATTATCTGCCGACCTTGTCGCTGACCGGTCTATATCAATGGAGTGCCATGAACAATGACTTCAAGTTCAAGAATTACAGATGGAACCCCTATTCGATGATCGGTATCACGTTATCGGTTCCTATCTTCTCCGGAGGTAGTAAATTTTATAAGGTAAAGCAGACGAAAGTCTCCATCGACCAATTAAACCTGCAACGGGACGATACCAAGCGTAATTTGCAGTTGGCCGTTAAACAGTACATAGATAATATGAATACCTGTATCAAGAAGTTCGACGCCGCCCAAAAGGGAGTCGAGCAAGCGGAACGGGGATATATGATCTCGCAAAAACGGTACGACACCGGAGCCGGTACATGGCTGGAGATGAACGATGCCGAACTTGCCTTGACGCAGGCCCGGTTGAACTTCAACCAATCTATCTACGACTATATGGTAGCGAAGGCGGATCTGGAGAAAGTATTGGGTAACGGACAGATGAATTGAAAATTAAAAATTGAAAGTTTAATAGATAATAATTAGGAACAATTATATGAAAACAAGTCAAATGCTGAAAGTAATACCGATAGCTACATTGGCCCTGCTGATGTCTTGCTCGGGTAATAAGAGTGAGGAAGCCACGGAAACACAGAATGAGAAAGTAAAGGTGAAAGTGGAGACGGTCTCTGTTCAAGACGTGGAGCAACTCAGTGAATTTACCGCTACGGTGGAAGCGAATATCAAAAATAATATCGCTCCCCAAACCCCATTCCGTATCGAGAAAATTTTCGCCGAGGTAGGCGACCATGTAAAAGCCGGGCAGTTATTGGCCAAGATGGACGCTACAAGCCTAAAGCAAGCGAAGATACAATTGGATAACCAAGAGATCGAGTTCAAACGTATCGACGAGTTGTATAAGGTAGGCGGTGCTTCCAAATCCGCTTGGGATGCCCAAAAGACTTCCTTAGAAGTGGCTCGCGAGACGTATAAAAACTTGGTAGAGAACACCCAATTGCTAAGCCCGATCAGCGGAGTCGTAACCGCCCGTAACTACGATAGCGGCGATATGTACAGCGGCGGAAACCCCATCTATACGGTAGAGGAAATCCGTCCGGTCAAATTAATGGTGAATGTCTCCGAGAGTCTTTTTACGAAAGTGAAGAAAGGCCATGAGGTAGACATCCGGCTGGATGTGTACGGAGACGAGGTTTTCAAGGGTAAAGTCAACTTAGTTTACCCGACGATCGATCCCGCTACCCGCACGTTCCCCGTGGAGATCAAGATCGCCAACTCGGATGAGCGAGTGCGACCGGGTATGTTCGCCCGGGTGACGATGAGTTTCGGCCATATGGATCACGTGGTGGCTCCGGATCGCTCTATCGTAAAACAATCAGGCGCCGGCGACCGGTATATCTATGTATGCAAAGACGGCAAGGTATCCTACCAGAAGGTGGAGCTAGGACGCCGTATGGGTGATAAATATGAGATCATATCCGGAGTGGAGGATGGCGACCAAGTGGTTATCACCGGGCAAAGCCGCCTGACGAACGGTATGGAAGTTGAAATCGAAAACGAATAACAGACTATGAGTTTATATGGAACAGCGGTAAGAAAGCCCGTATCGACCGCCCTCGTATTTGTGGCGATCGTGATCTTCGGACTTTTTTCCTTAAGCAGGTTATCAGTGGACTTGCTTCCGGAGATAGAGACGAACACCATCATGGTGATGACGGCCTATCCCGGCGCCAGCGCTTCGGATATCGAGATGAATGTTTCGAAGCCCTTGGAAAACGTGTTGAATAGCGTAAGCGACTTGAAGCATATCACGTCGCAATCCCGTGAGAATATATCGATCGTAACGTTGGAATTTAATTATGGCATCGATATCGATGTCGCCACGAACGATGTCCGCGACAAACTGGACATGGTGGAGTCTTCCCTACCCGATGACGTAGAGAATCCGATCATTTTCAAGTTCGGTACGGATGATATCCCCATCTTGATCCTTTCCGTGACCGCGGAGGAGAGCACGAACGCTCTTTACAAGATCTTGGACGATAAGGTATCCAACCCATTGGCTCGTATCAGCGGCGTGGGTGCCGTGTCTATCTCCGGTACGCCAATCCGTGAGTTGCAAGTGTATTGCGACCCATACAAGCTGGAGGCTTACGGCCAGACCATCGAAGGTATCTCTACCATCATCGCGCAAGAGAACCGGAATACACCGGGAGGTAGCGTAGATATCGGCTCTAATACCTACTCCTTGCGTGTTCAAGGAGAATTCACGGACGCTAAGCAGATGCTGGACCTAGTGATCGGTAGCCAGAACGGAAAGAACGTATATCTGCGTGACGTGGCCCGTGTAGAGGACAGTATCGAGGAACGTGCGCAAGAAACGTTCAACAACGGCACGAAAGGTGGTATGATCGTCATACAGAAACAGTCCGGAGCGAACTCGGTGAACATCGCCAAGAAGGTACACCAGAAGCTTCCGGAGATACAAGCCAGTTTACCTTCCGACGTGAAACTGGATATAATCATGGATACTTCCACGAATATCTTGAATACGATCGATAGCTTGAAAGAGACGATCATGATTACCTTTATCATCGTTATGTTGGTGGTATTCGTGTTCTTGGGACGTTGGAGGGCCACGTTTATCATTATCTTGACCATCCCGATCTCCTTGATCGCTTCTTTCGCTTATTTGCTGGCCTCGGGTAATACGTTAAACATTATCTCGTTGAGCTCACTTTCTATCGCTATCGGCATGGTGGTGGACGACGCTATCGTGGTATTGGAGAACGTAACGACCCATATCGAGCGGGGTAGCCAGCCGAAACAGGCCGCCGTACACGCCACGAACGAGGTGGCTATCTCGGTTATCGCCTCCACCCTTACGATGTTGGCGGTGTTCTTGCCGTTGACGATGGTTACGGGTATGGCGGGTATCTTATTTAAGCAGTTGGGATGGATCGTTAGTATCATCATGATCGTTTCTACGGTAGGCGCCTTGACATTGACCCCGATGCTTTGCTCACAGTTATTACGCCAGCAACCGGAGAAGGGTAAATTGTACCGGATGTTCTTCACGCCTATCGAAAAGGGATTGAACGCCTTGGATCGCGGTTACGGACGCTTCTTGAACTGGGCCGTACGCCACCGGAAAACGGTGATCGTAGGCGCTACGCTGATCTTCATCGGCAGTATGATGCTGATACCGGTCATCAAGACGGAATTTTTCCCGACGCAAGATAACGCACGCATCGGTATAACGATTGAGTTGCCGATCGGTACACGGCAGGATATTACCCGTGAGTTAGCTCTCGACATCGACAAGAAGTTCCGTGAGAAATATCCGGAGATACTGATCAGTAACTTCACGGAAGGTACGGCGGATACGGATAATACCTTCGCACAGCTAAGCAATAACGGTACGCATATTATCGAGTTCAATATAAACCTGACTAGCGTGGGCGACCGTGAGAGAGGTCTTACCGAGATTTGCGAGTTGATGCGGCAGGACTTAGCCCAATACAGCGAGATCAAGAAATTCGAGGTACTCGCCGGAGGGCAGGAAGGTTCTATGGGTGGAGAGACCTCGGTTAACATCGAGATCTATGGTTTTGATTTCGCCCAGACGGATGCCGTGGCGAATGAGATCGCCCGTCGTATGAGAAATGTAAAAGGATGCTCGCAAGTAAATATCAGCCGTGAGGATTATATCCCGGAATACCAGATCGACTTCGACCGGGAGAAACTGGCCATCAACGGGCTGAACGTAACAACCGCCTCCATGTATCTCCGAAACCGTGTAAATGGTTCCACCGCTTCAAAATATCGTGAGGATGGAGATGAGTATGATATCAAGGTACGTTACGCCCCAGAGTTCCGTGAGTCCGTAGAGGATCTTGAGAATATTTTGATCTATAACAATGAAGGCAAAGGCATCCGCATCCGTGATTTAGGCAAGGTAGTGGAACGTATGACTCCCCCGACCATCGAGCGTAAAGACCGTGAGCGTGTGATCACCGTATCTGCCGTAGCGGGTAAGGGAGCGGCATTGAGCGACTTGGTTGCCGCCGCCCGGAAAGAGTTGAAACAAATGGATATCCCATCCGACGTAAGTTGGCAGTTGGGTGGAACATTCGAAGATCAGCAGGATACATTTACCGATTTAGGTATCTTAATGGTATTGATCATCATCTTGGTATTCATCGTGATGGCTGCCCAGTTCGAGTCGTTGGTAGACCCGTTCGTGATCATGTTCTCTATCCCGTTCGCCTTTACAGGTATCGTATTGGGATTGGCGGTCACGCAGACACCATTGGGCGTTATGGCTTTGATCGGCGTGATCATGTTGATGGGTATCGTGGTTAAGAACGGTATCGTGCTGATCGACTATACGATCTTATGCCGGGAGCGTGGCATGGGTATTATCACGTCGGTAGTGACTGCCGGTAAATCCCGTCTCCGTCCGGTATTGATGACAACGTTGACGACCGTTTTGGGTATGATCCCGATGGCGGTGGGAACCGGCGAGGGTTCCGAGATGTGGCGCTCGATGGGTATGACTGTGGCTTGGGGTCTTTCCGTATCCACCTTGATTACCTTGATTATTGTTCCGACGGTCTATGCCGTATTCGCTGCCAACGGCGTAAAACGAAGACGCCGCAAAATAAGGAAGGCATTACGAAATAATTAATTATCTTTGCGTACCATAGGGAAGCCGAGGCCAAGCAAACCTCGATGGGCATTGTTAGGTCATAACAATGCCCATTGTAAGGTGCTTACGATGCCCATTATAAGCAGGCTTGAATGCCCATCGTAAGAAAAGCTTCCCTACGGATATGCGATCTCATAAAAAACAACTATATGAAAGCGATATTTATATCTTTCAATCAAGCGTATTACGAAGCTATCGTCAGTATCATGGACCGTAATAACCTTAAAGGTTTTACCTATTGGGATGTCGTGCAAGGACGGGGAAGTAAAACAGGCGAGCCACATTACGGCAATCACGCTTGGCCTACCTTGAATTCAGCTATCCTTACGATGGTAGAAGACGAGAAGGTCGATCATTTTCTGGAAATCCTACACAACTTAGACAAGGAAACGGAAGCGCAAGGGCTTCGGGCCTTCGTCTGGAATATAGAGAAAACCATCTAACTTAATTTTTCGAAACAACTATATTAATCTATTGATATGGACAAATCAATCCTGTTTACACCCGGTAAGATCGGTCCGCTAACACTTAGGAACCGCACGATCCGGGCCGCCGCATTCGAGAGTATGTGCCCGGGAAACGCTCCCTCGGAGCAGTTATTCAACTATCACACATCCGTAGCCGCCGGAGGGATCGGCATGACGAACATAGCTTATGCCGCCGTGACGCAAAGCGGCTTGTCGTTCGAGCGTCAGCTGTGGATGCGTCCGGATATTATTCCCGGCCTCCGCAAGCTCACCGACGCTATCCATAAAGAGGGAGCCGCCGCTTCCATCCAGTTAGGCCATTGTGGTAATATGTCGCATAAGCGGATTTGCGGATGCACGCCTATTTCAGCGTCCAGCGGTTTCAACCTCTACTCTCCCACGATCGTACGAGGTATGAAACAATCCGAGATCGCTTCCATGGCTCGTGCCTACGGTGAGGCCGTACGATTGGCACGTGAGGCAGGTATGGACGCTGTCGAGATCCATGCCGGGCATGGTTATCTGATCAGCCAATTCCTTTCCCCGTATACCAACCACCGGAAAGACGAATATGGAGGAAGCCTTGAGAACCGTATGCGCTTCATGAGAATGTGTATGGAAGAGGTGATGAAAGCAGCAGGTTCCGACATGGCCGTAACCGTAAAGACCAATATGCGGGACGGGTTCAAGGGAGGACTTGAAATAGACGAATGCCTAGAAGTAGCCCGTACACTCCAAGACCAATGCGGAGCGCATGCCTTAGTACTAAGCGGCGGATTCGTGAGCCGTGCCCCCATGTATGTAATGCGGGGAGAAATGCCGATCCGTACGATGGCGTATTATATGCCTCGCGGCTATCTACCGATTGGAATCCGCATGGTAGGTAAATATATGATTCCCTCGGAACCGTTTAAGGAGGCTTACTTCCTTGAAGATGCGTTGAAATTCCGCAAAGCCTTACATTTACCTCTTATTTACGTAGGAGGATTGGTCTCCAGAGACAAGATCGAGGAGGTACTGAACGACGGGTTCGAGTTTGTGGCCATGGCACGTGCCTTGGTGAACGAGCCGGGCTTCGTCAACCGTATGAAAGAAGACGAGCACGCTCGTTGCGATTGTGGGCATAGCAACTATTGTATCGCCCGTATGTATAGTGAGGATATGGTCTGTCATAAGAACGTGAAAGGTCTTCCGGAATGTATCGTACGTGAAATCAAAAGGCTTGAATATAAATAATGGAAAAGAAATGGGCTTTAGTCACGGGGGCCAGCTCCGGAATAGGTCTCGCCTATGCCGAGGAACTAGCCTCACGAGGCTATCAGTTAGTGATCGTCAGCAATGAGGAGCAGGCGATCCGGGAGAAAGGTGAGTTTCTCTCCGAGAAATATGGTATAGAAGTTTTGCCGCTTTATCGTGATTTGGCGATCCCCGGGGCGGCCAAGGAGCTATATGATACTTGCCAAGAGAAAAACATCCCAATAGAGGTATTGGTCAATAACGCCGGTATGTTTTTTTTCTGCGAGACCTTACAAGCTAAGGCCAACATCGTCGAGAAAATGCTCTACCTCCACGTGACCACTCCTACCCAGCTTTGTTATTATTTCGGGCAAGAGATGAAGAAACGGCGTCATGGATATATCCTCAATATGTCATCCCTATCTTGTTGGCTACCTTATCCGGGAATTACGCTGTACGCTTCCACCAAGCGATACTTGAAAAGCTTCTCCCGAGGCTTGCGTTCAGAGTTACTGGATTATGGAGTAAGCGTAACCGTACTTTGTCCCGGCGCCGTCGCCACGAATTTATATAACCTAAGCGACAACTTAAAGACCTTAGCGATCCGCCTAGGTATCATGATGCGTCCGGAAAAACTGGCTAAAAAAGGGATTAATGCCTTGTTTCACCACCGGGCTTCCCTATTACCGGGCCTCTTCAACAAAATATGCACACCCCTCGTAATGCTCCTCCCCCACGGCCTTGTCCGTTGGATCATGCGAACCACGAAATTAGTGAAGCTAGATCGATAATCCGACAAATAACATGCGAAATATTTGTCACATCAAACAAAAATCGTATCTTTGCACCGCTTTTTAGCCCCGTACCGTGTGATGGGAAATTAGGAAGCAAAATAACTAATTTTGAGTAACACAAAAATTAAAGAAAATGAAGACATTTGAGTTAGAAGGAAAAGGAAGAGAGATCGTCGCTCGTTCCGCTGATCAGAAAAGAGCCTTGAAGGCAATGCGTAAGAACAATGAAATTCCCGCTGTATTATACGGTGGCGAAAAAGTAACTCACTTCACGGTTACAAAAGAAGCCGTTCGTAAGTTGGTTTACACTCCGGAGATTTTCGTTGTTGAGTTAAGCATTGACGGTAACAAGACGATGGCAATCGTTAAGGACATGCAGTTTCAACCTGTAACTGACGAAATCCTTCACATGGACTTCTTGGAAGTATCTAAGGACAAAGCCGTAGTAATGGAAGTTCCGGTTGTTTTGGAAGGTCACGCAGAAGGTGTTAAAGCCGGTGGTAAGTTGTCTCTTCAAATGAGAAAACTGAAAGTGAAAGCTATATACGATCAAATCCCTGAAAAGTTGACGATTAATGTGGATCACCTTGGATTAGGTAAGACTATGCAGGTAGGTGCTTTGCACTTCGAAGGTCTTGAATTGATGAACGCTAAAAACGCTGTTGTTTGCGCCGTTCAATTGACTCGTGCCGCTCGTGGTGCTCAGGCTAAAGGATAATCTGAGGTAAAAACATTATTACAATACATGAAGGGGAGAATATTCATAGAATGTTCTTCCCCTTTCTTTTATAGATTCGAGGATAATGAAATATTTGATAACAGGACTTGGTAATATAGGTTCCGAATATTGGGGAACCCGTCATAATATAGGTTTCCGGGTTGTCAACCATCTGGTAGAGAGCGTAGGAGGCAATTTCACTGAGGAGCGATACGGGGCAATCGCACGCATACGAGTGAAAAACTGTGACTTGATCGTGCTAAAGCCGAATACCTTTATGAACCTCAGCGGCAACGCCGTTCGGTACTGGTTGCAAAAAGAGAACATTCCCGTGGAAAATCTATTGATCGTCGTAGATGATCTGGCATTGCCATTCGGAACCTTACGTCTGAAACCAAAGGGTAGCGACGCCGGGCATAACGGGTTGAAGAATATCGCCCAGTTATTGAATACGCAGGAATATTCCCGCCTTCGTTTCGGCATAGGCAGCGATTTCCCACGGGGCGGACAGATCGATTACGTGCTAGGGAAATTTCCCCCGGAGGAATTGCAATTGATGCCAGAGATATTGGATCGTGCGACAGAGATCATCAAGAGCTTCTGCCTCGCCGGCATCCAGATTACGATGAATCAATTTAATAATAAATAAAAAGAGACTGAGAATACAGATATGAACGAGGTACGTATCGATAAATGGATGTGGGCGACCCGTATCTTTAAGACCCGCACGATAGCCGCGGAAGCTTGCAAGAAAGGGCGTATCATGATAGGTGGAGTAACGATCAAACCTTCCCGCATGATCAAGGTTGGCGATGTGATCCAAGTGCGTAAACCGCCGATCACCTTCTCTTTTAAGGTAATCGGATTGATCGAGAATCGTGTGGGCGCGAAGCTCGTCCCGAATTACTTGGAGAACGTGACAACCCCGGATCAGTATGAGATTCTGGAGATGAACCGTATCTCCGGTTTCGTGAACCGTGCGAAAGGTCTCGGACGTCCTACCAAGAAAGACCGTCGTGAACTGGAGCAATTCACTGAGCCGGAATTCATGGATGACGGATTCGATTTCGAGTTCGACTTTGGAGAAGAGGAAGAGTAGTAAGCATGCTGATTTCCATTTAATTACATTTACCAATATTTTCATCAAGAAGTAAAAGTATTTTCACCTAGAGGAAAAAACATTTACCATTAGAGGTAAATGGCGTTACAACGGTATGTAAACGGCAATTATCCCTATTGATTCTCCTCGGAAAGCAGATTCCCCCCCTCATCCCAGCTACGCCAGACACCAGATTTCTTCCCTGCCGTATAGAACATCTCATACAACAAATTTCCCTTATCGCTCCAGATACGCCAAGGGCCGTCCTTTTGCCCTTCCTTATAAGAAGCCAGGCCGATCAGCTGGCCGTTCTCATTATATGTACGCCATTCTCCGTGAAAGATCCCATGATAATAGGAACGCACCTCGGCGATCTTGCCATCCGGATAATAGATCACATAGGTTCCCTCGGGACGGCCGTCCTTCAGGTACAGCTCCATCTTGAGCATGCCATCCTCATAGAATTCCGTATAGCGGCCCGTATACGGGGTGGTTTGTGTCTCATCGGTATAGTACTGTCCTTCGCTTAAAACCAAGTCTTGCGCTTGTACGGTCCATGAGGCCCCCGCCATAAAAGCAGAAAATAACAATAGCTTTTTATTCATGATACATTCTTATCTAAATTATATGCGAAAAGACACCGAGGGATCTTTCCGGATACCTCAGTGCCTTTAACAAATTCACAACCTATTCAATGCCAAGCTTGATTAATATTCGGTATTTTGAGGATCCCAATTAGTCCAACCGGCAGTCCAGTCATTCTTTCCGTCGAAAGCACCTTTGTAAGTTACTTTTTCGAAGAAGCTGTTGTTCAATACCTCATCGACAAATTCAGCGCCTTGCACAGCTGAAGCTACGACAGAAGAGTAATCACCATCTTTAGAGATAATCTCGTTGGTCGTTGCCAGAGTCGTGTTGCTACCGGCAAGATTGAAGAAGTTCTCACTTACCTTATCATCCTCATAGAAGTTCTTCCACATACCAGCAAAGATCACATTCTTGATGGCGATGCCATCGTTTGCCGTACCTTTCTTATCAGTAGCACGAAGTCCGTAAGGCCAGCCGGTAAATACGGAGTTGTAAACATTCAAGCTGGTATTACGACGCAGGTGCATGGCTGCCTGGAATTTACCACCCTTGGCACCGTTAGCAGCGTCGGCTGTCTTGGCTTCCACCTCAGCCTGTGTCTTATCGGATACCTTGCCATAGAAAGGACCTATCAAGGTTACGTTGGAGAAGACCGGCTTGGTAAGCGGAGTGTTGGAAGAACCGTCGCCGTCGTTATCAGATTCAAAACCGTTAGAGTCTGAAGTATCAGCGATATTCTTATCACGTACGCTCAACAAGAATTGCAGTTTACCCGTATAACCGAAGTCTGTATCGAAATCATCATCCCAGCCTTTGTAAGCGATCAAGTGTTTGGCATTTACCGTTCCACCGAACCATTCGTAAGAATCATCGTTCGAAAATGAAACCTGAACGAACTCCACTTCCGTGCCGCTACCAACGCCGCCGAAGGTTAAGCCATTGATTTCCTTGTCTGGCTCCAAAGGATAACCGGCGAACTCGATACGAACGTATTTCAATTTACCGGAACTTTCCGTATTAAACTCATCGGAGGTCGTATTTCCATATAATGTACCAGGTCCTCCTTCGATAGTTGGTTGATTGGTACGATTCACACGAGCGTTACCACAAATAATCAGACCGCCCCAGTCACCTGTCAAACGTTTACCCGGCTCTTTATCGGATGTAAAGACGATCGGTTTATCAACAGTACCTTCGGCGATGATCTTAGCGCCCGGCTCGATAATCAAGGAAGCGGCTTTCTCGCCCGGACTAACGGACACACCTTTGATAACAGAACCAGCCTCAATAGTCAATGTAGCGCCTGATTTCACGTATACGAAGCCTTTCATGAAGTTCTTGTCGGCAGCGTTGATCGTAAAATCAGTCGTGATATTTCCTTCCAATATCACCTCCTTGGAAGATGGAGCATCATTAGAGACAGTCACGGAACAAGTAGCCGTTTTACCGCCATCCTTCGTAGTTACAGTAATCGTAGCGGAACCTTCGGCCACAGCTGTTACCTTACCGGCATCGACCGTCGCGACCTTTTCATCGGAAGTACTCCATGTAACCGTTTTATCCGTAGCATCACTTGGAGTAATAGCAGCGGACAAGGTAGTGGATTCGCCCACCTTGATAGTAGCAGTAGTAGGACTGACTGCCACAGCCGATACAGCTACGGAGCCATCAGGTTTATCATCGTCATCACTACACGATACAGTCCCAAACATAACGGCCATCGTTAACACAGAGGCCAAACCTTTTAAGAGAAATCTGTTCATAATAAAAACATTTTGTTTGTAATAGATATATATTCATAAACATCAAAACTTAAGAGAAACACCGATATTGATATCCACTCCCGGACGATAGCTGCGGATCAGTTGCTCACGCTCGCTCTTGTCGCCCTTGTCGTCTGTCAGTTTCACGAACTGCTTGTACTCGACCTTGGAGTTCAACATATCCTGGATTCCCGCCTTGACCTCTACGATCTTGCCGATCTTCTTCGAGAAAGTAAGGTCCAACGAGTTGCGGGGCATCTCATATATATCGGGGATATCCTCGTTCTGGTTCTGCATCGGGACACCGACCGATTCGATGCGCTTCCCGATCCGGTTATAGAGCAAGGAGGCGGAAATCCCCTTGTCATCGTACTGGTAGAAAAAGCCGGCATTAACCAAGTAGGGAGATTGCCCTGCCAAAGGGCGATCCCGCTCCGGTGCCCCTTCCTCGAAACGGACACGGCTATAGATATATGCGGCGTTGCACACAAAGCTCAAGCCTCGCAGCCCTATAAAGTCGAGGTTCTTTTTAACGTCCAACTCTACGCCGAAGGTCTCGGCGTTCTTCGCGTTATGATAGGTATATTGCAGGCCGGAACCAGCCTCGTTGTACGTCTCCTCGATAGGATCCTTGAAGTGCTTGTAGAAACCGCCGATCGTGATCATTTCGCCCGCGGCTGGATAGAACTCATAACGAAGGTCGATATTGTCAGCATAGGCATTCTTCAGCTCCGTATTTCCCACGATGTTTGCGTCTCGCTCGAAGTTGAAGTACACGTAAGGCACTACCTCTCGGAATTCCGGACGGTTAACCGAGCGACCGTAAGCGGCACGGACCAAATGTTTTTGTGAGAGGTTGTAGGCAACATTAACTGAAGGGAAAAAATCCGTCGTCTTATTATCCAAGTGTACCGGGGTCGTACCGTCCGAGCTATATCCGTCCATCTTCAATTGGTAGTATTCCATACGAACACCGATATTAGCGTTCAACACCTCCCCATAGTTCAATTTAGCGGAGACATAGGCGGTTCCCAACATATTCTCGGAAGTATAAGAGTCACTGTTCGTAGTTGTTTCACGCATCCATATCTTATCCGCCGAGATATTTTCATTGGCGAACAACTCCGTATAATCCCAGTCCGCATACCGGTCGTAGCCGCTACCCAACAGGTTGTAGCCAAAGCGACGGGCAGCGAAGGTACGGCTCTTATATTCACCGTAGACACCTCCATTGAGAACAGGAGCGAACCTATCGGATACGGTGAATTTATGTTCGTAGTTGGCGGCTATAGAGGCGCTATGATCCTTCAATTCTTGGTAATAACGCATCGGGTCAGAAACATAGTAGTTCGGCTGTTCCGTACGGTTCTCGTCAAGGATGGACTTCACGATCTTACGATCCGGCTCACGGTAGGAGGCGAAGGCATAGCCCGCCGTCCAATCCACCTTGTTAACATTCTCTCGCAAGGTATGCACACCGCTGATCTGCCCGGAGTAAGTGGTACGCCCGGTATAGAGGGATTCCCACTTACGGATATTCTTGTCGGAATAATAGTTCATTCCTTCCCTTTGTGTCAGAGCGGAAACGCCACGCTGGCTGAAGAAGTTGCGAAGCTCATATTTGCTGCCATCCCGTTGGAATGACCAGTTAAAGAGGGCCCCTAGCTTGGAGGTATTCTTATAGCGGATATCGTTGTACTCAAAGCGGGGACGGGATACATCGTTCTTCACGTCGTAGGCGATGTAGTTGTTATTCACCGTCTCCGAGTAATCGTACTCGGTACTCCAGTTCAAGTTCGTGATATTTCCGATCTTCCAGCCGCCCACATCATAAGAGCGGTGTGCCGTGAGCGATATCTTCTGATCGGGGATGGCGGTGAACTTGTTGATCCCCCAACGTTGGTTGATTTGGCGGGTAAAGGCAGCCGCCTCATCCGTGGAGTGTTCTCCTAAATGGGCGGGGAAAGAGGAAGGCAGGTTTCTCACGCCCGCTCCGAATCCAAGGTAATCCTTTGCCGTGCCGTCCGTCAGCTGGAAGTTACGGAAGGTGGCGTTCGTGTTGAAGCCCATTTGGTAGGATACGTTGAAGGTGTTCCCGTCCGGGATATTCTTGGTCATCACCCGCACGAAACCGCCGGAGAAATCCGCCGGAAGCTCGGCCGAGGGGCTCTTGTATATCATCATGTTATCGATCAAGGAAGAGGGAAGCACATCGAACGAGAAGGCACGGCTGTCCGTCTCACTGGAAGGAGTCGTGGCATTGTTCAGCCATACATTATTATAACGTTGCGCAAGCCCTCGGACTACGATAAAACGATCGTCCACGATGGTGATTCCCGGGATACGGCGTAGTACCTCGGCGGCATCGCTATCCTGTGTTTTACTGATTTGCTGCGCGGAGATACCATTCACGACCGGAAGGCTCTTGCGTACGGTATTTAATACGGCCATCTCGGTTCCCAATTTCCGTTGGGCCACTACGACCACATTCTGTAATTGGAGGTTAGCGTCGGAAAGCTCGATATTCAACACCGCCTCTTGGCGTGCGACTACCGGAACATCCTTTACCGTTTGCGTTTGGTACGACACGTAAGAGGCGGCTACCGTATAAGTACCCGGTCTCACGTTCTCGATACGGAAATTACCGTCTATATCCGTGATAGCGCCAACCGTAGTCCCCTCGATCACGACCGAGGCGCCGATCAACGGTTCTTTCATCTTTGCGTCCGTAACCGTCCCGCAGATAACCCCTGTTTGTGCCCATAGAGAGAATGACAGGAAAACTCCCATCCAGAAAAGCCCTAACCTTTTCAATCTTTTGCCCCTTAAACTCTTTCCCATTATCTTCCTACTTATTATTTCATCTTTGATTTCGACGCGAAAGTACGGGGGCGGTATTTCAAAGATGTTTAGATCCGATAACAATAAAGACAACAAATGTTACATTTTTAAGACCGCAACTTTTCCTTATCGTTTGACATAGCTAACGTATTTTTACTACATTTGCACTCCTGAATGCATAAAGACATTTAATAACATGAAGAACATTAAAATTTTTCCGAAAGACTGGTTGCAGTTGCATCCCTATAAACAAAGCACTCCCGTGGATTCCTATTATACCGGAATAGCGAACCGTATCTACGATATCATGGAGAAGACCGAGTTGGTAAACTCCTTCGAGGGCGAGGAAACAAAGCAGATCTGTATCCGCATGGCCGCCTACTTCGAGGACGTGATCTCCGGCATGGGGATTTGGCGTGCCTTCATCCTTACCCATAAGGAGCTATACGGCAAATACCTCCCCTTCTACACTCCGGACGATCATTATTACGACGATGAGGTGAACCTTGAGGACGTGCGCTTCCTCCTTTGGCATTATACCCAGCAGTATCACGGCTATCGTAAAGGCACTTTCGTCAGTCCGGACAACCCTGCCAACGAATCCACCGGCATGCTTATCTACGACCTGTTCTGCAAAGAGTGGACCACGGCGCCGGAGAATACCCGCATGGCCAAGCTTTTCGCCCTTGATACCCGCTACGAGCGGCAAGAGGATTACGACCGTCTATTGCAATGGTTCCATTACGAATCCTATATCCTGCCTGAGTCGGCCCGGGAACTGAGCGACTTCGCCCACGACCGCTGGAAGGAGCAGCCCGACCTCAACCAAGAGCAGCTTAACAACCTGCTCGTCAACAGCCACGGCATGATGGCCTACACCAGCAAGACCTCCTTGCTAGGTCTGACCTCCCCGCAATGGCTGGCAAAGATATTGCCCGCCGAGCATCCCGACCATGCGGTATTTCAGAACACCGCCGACGAGTCTGTAGCCACCCTGCCCGACGATATGCTGGAGGAAAACCGCCAACAATACGAGACTTTCCGCAAAGCCGCAGGTGACAAACTGCTTCTCTATTTCGACAAGACCGAAGATGCACAAACATTTATCACGGAGACTTCCGGCCTTATCCCCGCCGAGAACTTCCATCTTCCCGAAGACTGGCAAAGCAAGAAACTGGCGATCTACGCCACGCCCGAGGAAGGCGCCCAAGTCATTACCCGTGACGTGGAGCTGATCAAGGATGAGAACAATCCCTTCTACGACGCCAACCGTGCCGCCAAGCAAGCGCTCTCTTTCTTCATCGTGAAACATTGCGGCGTTTACTTTCTGAAAGAGCTGGTAGACCGAGGCATGTTGGCCGACGCACAAACGAAAAGCCTTACCAGCCCGGAACGTGGCAAGGCGATCATACAAGATAATTGGAAATTCCTATCCCGCTATTTCATCCGAGAATATCCCGATAGATAAAACAGATAGGAAGCGACATCACAATCCGTGACAGCGCTTCCGGAGAAAAAGAAGCACTGTCGCAAAACGTGACGGTGCTTCTTTTTTAGTTTGTCTTTCATTTAGAAAACTAACCAGCCAAATATCTTTCAAATAAAAAGAATAAACCCAATAAATACTTACAAATAGAAACATCAGATAAGATATTCTTATCTTTTCTCCGTTCTTTCGCTCCTACAAGCAATCACATTATGCCATTAATACCTATATTTGCGAAACAAATTGACGCAATAATCATTTATACGCAAACATAAGGTCAACAAATGAAAACAAACAGAAATCATTTTAATAGCAGACAAGGATTATACGACCCGTCTTATGAACATGACGCTTGTGGAGTAGGAATGTTAGTAAATATCCACGGCGAGAAATCGCACGACATCATCGAATCAGCCCTTAAGGTACTAGAGAACATGAGGCATCGAGGCGCTGAGGGAGCCGATAACAAAACGGGTGACGGAGCGGGAATCTTATTACAGATCCCGCATGAGTTCATCCTCCTGCAAGGAATTCCGGTTCCAGAGAAAGGCAAATATGGCACCGGACTAATCTTTCTCCCCAAAGACGAGGAACAGCAAGCAAGCATCCTCAGTATCCTCATCGAGGAGATCGAGAAAGAGGGATTAACCTTGATGCACTTACGCAAAGTTCCCGTTCATACGGAAATCTTAGGAAAGGACGCACAAGCGACCGAACCAGATATCAAGCAGATATTCATCATCGGCTGCAACGATCAGCAAGAGCTGGAACTAAAGCTATACCTCATACGTAAGCGGGTCGAGAAAAGGGTATCGGCCACCGACCTTCCGGCCAAGGATGATTTCTATATAGCGTCTCTTTCCACCAAAAACATCGTTTACAAAGGCATGCTGGAATCCATGCAGCTACGCCATTACTTTCCGGACCTGACGCAACCTTATTTCACTAGCGGACTGGCCTTGGTACACTCACGTTTCAGCACCAACACCTTCCCCACTTGGAGTCTGGCGCAACCTTTCCGCCTACTGGCACATAACGGGGAAATCAACACGATACGAGGCAACCGGGGATGGATGGAGGCCCGGGAGAGCGTACTCTCCTCCCCCAGAATCCCGGATATCAACGATATACGCCCGATCATCCAGCCGGGCATGAGTGACAGTGCCTCACTGGATAACGTATTGGAATTCTTCGTGGCCTCCGGGATGAGCCTGCCGCATGCCATGGCGATGCTGGTACCGGAGAGTTTCAACGAGAAGAACCCGATCTCCGAAGACCTAAAGGCTTTCTACGAATATCACTCCATCTTGATGGAACCGTGGGACGGGCCTGCCGCCCTGCTCTTTAGCGACGGACGCTACGCCGGAGGCATGCTAGACCGTAACGGTCTCCGCCCCGCCCGTTACCTGATCACGAAACATGACATGATGGTCGTGGCCTCCGAAGTCGGCGTCATGGATTTCGAGCCTAACGAGATCAAGGAAAAAGGCCGTCTGCAACCCGGAAAGATCTTACTCATCGATACCGAGAAAGGCGAGATTTATTACGATAGCGAGCTGAAGGAACAACTGGCGAACGCCCAGCCCTACCGTACTTGGCTGGAGAAAAATCGGGTGGAATTGGACGAGTTGAAATCCGGTCGTAAGATTCCTCATAAGGTAGAGAAATACGACAAGCTACTGCGTACGTTCGGATACAGCCGTGAGGATATCGAACGTATTATCATACCGATGTGCACGGGAGGGGCGGAACCGGTCGGCTCCATGGGCAACGATACGCCACTGGCCGTATTATCCGCCCGTCCGCAAATCCTCTATAATTATTTCCGCCAACAATTCGCCCAAGTAACCAACCCGCCGATCGACCCGATCCGCGAGGAACTCGTCATGAGCCTGACCGAGTATATCGGGGCCGTGGGAAGCAATATCTTAGTTCCAACCGAGAGCCACTGTAAAATGGTTCGGCTGAACCATCCGATCTTGACCAATACACAACTGGATCTCCTGTGTAACATCCGGTATAAGGGCTTTAAAAGTGTTAAGCTCCCCACTTTGTTTGACGCAGAGAAAGGATGCGCAGGACTGAAAGCCGCCTTGGACGAATTATGTAAACAAGCGGAGCAATCCGTCACCGACGGCGTTAACTACATCATTTTAAGCGACAGGAACGTAGATGAGAAAAAAGCGGTGATTCCCTCCTTGCTAGCGGTAAGCGCCGTGCATCACCATCTGATCTCCGTGCAGAAAAGGGTGCAAACAGCGCTGGTAGTGGAAACCGGCGAGATGCGTGAGGTAATGCACGCCGCCCTCTTACTAGGCTACGGAGCCAGTGCCATCAACCCTTATATGGCTTTCGCTATCTTGGATGATCTAGTAGACAGGCAAGAGATACAATTGAATTACGAGACTGCCGAGAAGAATTACGTAAAAGCCATTTGCAAGGGTTTATTCAAGGTTATGAGCAAGATGGGGATCAGCACGATCCGCAGTTACCGGGGAGCAAAGCTTTTCGAGGCGATCGGCCTAAGCCGGGATCTGGCAGATACTTACTTCGGGGGAACCACCAGCAACATCGGTGGTATCCGCTTGGAAGAGATAGCGGCAGATGCGATCGCCATGCACAATGACGCATTCTCCCACCCCACGGATTCTTTATTGGAACATAAAGGCATTTATTCCTTCCGCAAGGATGGCGAGAAACACGCTTGGAACCCGGATACCATTTCCATGCTTCAACTGGCTACCCGCTTGGGGAGCTACAACAAATTCAAGGAATATTCCCATGTGGTTGATGAGAAGGAAAGCCCCATATTCTTGCGTGATTTCCTGACCTTCAAACAACGCACCCCGATCCCCTTGGAGCAGGTAGAGCCGGAAGAAACGATCATGCGCCGCTTTGTCACGGGAGCGATGAGCTTCGGCTCTATCAGCCGGGAAGCGCACGAGACGATAGCTATAGCCATGAACAAGATACACGGACGCAGTAACACGGGCGAGGGTGGTGAGGACTCGGCTCGTTTCATCCCCCGTGAGGACGGGTTATCGCTCCGCTCCGCCATCAAGCAAGTAGCCTCCGGACGCTTCGGCGTGACCACGGAATATCTGGTAAACGCCGACGAGATCCAGATCAAGGTCGCCCAAGGAGCGAAACCGGGCGAAGGAGGACAGCTTCCCGGCTATAAGGTGAACGATATCATAGCGAGAACCCGTCACTCGATCCCGGGTATCTCTCTGATCTCTCCCCCACCTCACCACGATATTTACTCGATCGAGGACTTGGCGCAATTGATCTTCGATCTGAAGAACGTGAACCCTCAAGCCGAGATCAGTGTGAAACTCGTATCCGAGAGTGGCGTGGGAACCATCGCCGCCGGCGTAGCCAAGGCAAAAGCGGACCGGATCGTGATCTCCGGGGCAGAAGGAGGAACGGGGGCTTCCCCGATAAGCTCTATCCGTTACGCCGGAATCCCACCCGAGCTAGGACTATCCGAGACTCAACAGACGCTCGTGATGAACGGCCTCCGGGGACAAGTCCGCTTGCAAACAGACGGACAATTGAAAACCGGACGGGACATCCTATTGATGGCGATGCTGGGTGCCGAGGAGTTTGGATTCGCCACCTCCGCCTTGATCGTCTTAGGCTGTGTGATGATGCGTAAATGCCATATGAACACGTGTCCGGTAGGTGTCGCTACCCAAGATGAGGAATTACGTAAACGCTTTCATGGCCGACACGAATATTTGGTGAATTTCTTCACCTTCCTCGCCCGTGAAGTTCGGGAATATCTGGCAGAGCTAGGCTATACGAAACTAGACGATATCATTGGCCGTACGGACTTACTCATGCGTAAACCTTCCGATCATATCGAGAAACATGATCTATTGGATCTCAGCCGCTTGATCCATCTACCGGAACAAGCCGCCACGCAGGCCATCCATCATGTCACCCGTCAACTCCACGCGATCGACAACGTGAAAGATGTGGATATAATCCGTCACGCAAAGGCCGCCATCGAATCCGGACAGGAAGTATCGTTGGATTACGCGATAGCCAACACCGATCGTTCCGTAGGAGCCATGCTTTCCGGCAAGATCGCCAAGCGGTACGGGAACATCGGGTTACCGGAGAACACCCTGCATATCAAGTTCAAGGGGGCGGCGGGCCAGAGCTTCGGAGCCTTTCTGGCTCACGGCGTACATTTCCGGTTGGAAGGCGAGGCGAACGACTATCTCGGAAAAGGATTGAGTGGCGGACACATCAGTTTAATGCCTCCGGTACGCTCCACCTTTATAGCGGAAGACAATACGATAGCTGGTAATACCTTATTATATGGAGCTACCAGCGGTGAGGTTTATATCAACGGCCGGGTCGGAGAGCGTTTCTGCGTGCGAAACTCCGGGGCAATCGCTGTCGTGGAAGGTGTAGGCGACCATTGTTGCGAGTACATGACCGGAGGCCGGGTTGTCGTCTTAGGCAATACAGGCCGGAACTTCGCCGCCGGAATGAGCGGTGGTGTCGCTTACGTGTGGAACAAGAATGGTGATTTCGACTACTATTGCAACATGGAAATGGTAGAGCTTTCCTTGATCGAGGATAGCACCTCACGGAAGGAACTTCATGAATTGATCCGCAAGCATTATCATCATACCGGCAGCCATCTAGCCGGATTAATGCTCGATAACTGGAACAAGTACGTGGATGAGTTCATCCAGATCGTCCCGATCGAATACAAGAAAGTACTCCAAGAGGAACAGATGCGCAAACTCCAACGCAAGATCGCGGAGATGCAGAAAGACTACTAAATATTTACACAAAAACAAGAGAACTATGGGAAACCCAAGAGCATTTCTAACGATACATAGACAAGAGGCGGGCTATCGTCCCGTCCACGAACGTATAGATGATTTCAGCGAGGTAGAACAGACCTTGAACAGCGGCGACCGCCGTACGCAGGCCTCCCGCTGCATGGATTGTGGCGTACCCTTCTGCCACTGGGCCTGCCCGCTGGGTAACAAGCAACCCGAATGGCAAGATTTGTTATACAAAGGCCGTTACAAAGAGGCATATCACGTATTGGAGCAGACCGACGACTTCCCGGAGTTCACGGGACGTGTCTGCCCCGCCCTCTGCGAGAAAAGCTGCGTACTGAAACTTAGCTGCGACGAACCTGTCACGATCCGTGAGAACGAGGCGGCTATCGTGGAAGCCGCTTTCCGGGAAGGATACGTACAGCCTATCCAACCAGTACGCAACGGGAAAAAAGTAGCCGTGATCGGTAGCGGTCCCGCCGGATTGACCGTGGCGAACCAATTGAACCGGAAAGGATATGAAGTCACCGTATTCGAGAAAGATGAGTTACCGGGCGGCTTGCTACGCTTCGGCATCCCCAATTTCAAGCTAGGCAAGCACATTATCGATCGCCGTATCCGTATCATGGAGCAAGAAGGGATTCTTTTCCGTGTAAACACGATGGTCGGCAAAGATATATTAGCGAAAGATGTAGTGAAAGATTTCGACGCTGTTTGCGTAGCGATCGGCGCCGAGGTTCCCCGGGATCTATCTATCGAGGGACGTCATTTAAGAGGCGTACATTTCGCCTTGGAGTTATTAAGCCAGCAGAACCGGATCTTAGAAGGCATCCCCATCCCGCCCAAAAGCCAGATCAATTGCAAAGGCAAGAAAGTCTTAGTGATTGGCGGAGGTGATACGGGTAGCGATTGTGTAGGGACAGCGAACCGTCATGGGGCGGCCTGTGTCACCCAGATCGAGATCATGCCCCAGCCACCCGTCGGACAGAATCCGGCGACACCTTGGCCCATGTATCCCCAAGTACTGAAAACCAGCAGCAGCCATGAGGAAGGTTGTATCCGCCGGTGGAACCTAGCCTCTAACCGTTTTATCGGAGAGAAAAACAACCTGATAGGGGTTGAGGTAGAAGAAGTCGAATGGGCTCCTTCCCCAGACGGAGGCCGTCCGCAGATGAGACAGACCGGCAAGAAAGAGATCATCGAGGCCGATCTGGTTTTCCTCGCCATGGGCTTCCTGCATCCGGAACAAGAAGGATTGATCAAAGAACTGCGATTGGCTACCGACAACCGCGATAACATCGCCGTAGACAACACCGGATATACCGCCAACAGCAACCTATTCGCCTGCGGAGACGCTGTCAGCGGAGCGAGCCTAGTCGTAAAAGCGATGGCCTCCGGCCGTAATGTCGCCCGATCCATCGACCGTTTCTTACAAACCAACTAATTTTCAACTTTCAATTTTTAATGATCATGTGTGGTATAACAGCGATATTCAATATACACGACGGAGCGCAAGCCCTGCGTAAACAAGCGTTATTAATGAGTAAACGAATCCGTCACCGGGGGCCGGACTGGAGTGGTATCTACCAAGGCAAAACCGCTATCTTGGCCCATGAACGCCTTTCCATCGTAGACCCTGCCTCCGGAGGGCAGCCTTTAGTCAGCCCCGACGGGAAACTCATCCTCTGCGTCAACGGAGAGATCTACAACCATCAGGAATTACGAGAACGGTTAAAAGGCGATTACGAGTTCCAAACCGGCTCCGATTGCGAGGTGATCCTCGCCTTATACAAGAAGAAAGGGATTGATTTCATCGAGGATCTCAACGGTATTTTCGCCTTCGCTCTCTATGACGAGGAGAAAGAGGTTTACTTGATCGCCCGTGACCCGATCGGCGTGATCCCGCTCTACATCGGATACGATGACGAGGGACACTTGATGGTATCTTCTGAGTTAAAAGGACTTGAAGGCTTCGCCACTCATTACGAGCCGTTCCTCCCCGGTCATTATTTCTATAGCGAAGACCGTAAACTCACGAGATGGTACACCCGTGACTGGATGGATTACGCCAACGTGAAAGATAATCCTACCGACGTACAACAACTTCACGATGCGCTGGAAGCCGCCGTCAAACGCCAACTGATGAGCGATGTCCCTTATGGCGTCCTTCTATCCGGAGGTCTGGATTCCTCCATCACCTCCGCTATCGCCAAGAAATACGCGGCGAAACGCATCGAGACCAATGGGAAAGCGGACGCATGGTGGCCTCAACTCCACTCGTTCGCCATCGGATTGAAAGATGCCCCGGACTTGCTCGCCGCCCGTAAAGTAGCGGATGCGATCGGTACGGTTCATCATGAGATCCATTATACGATACAAGAAGGATTGGACGCTTTACGAGATGTCATTTATCATATCGAGACCTATGATGTCACTACCGTCCGAGCCTCTACCCCCATGTATTTATTGGCCCGTGTGATCCGGAGCATGGGTATCAAGATGGTACTAAGCGGCGAGGGTGCGGACGAGGTATTCGGGGGATATTTATATTTCCATAAGGCCCCGAACGCACAGGCTTTCCATGAAGAGACCCTGCGTAAATTAAGCAAACTGTATTTATATGATTGCTTGCGTGCGAACAAAAGCCTTTGCGCATGGGGCGTAGAAGGACGAGTGCCGTTCTTGGATAAAGAGTTTCTTGATGTGGCCATGCGTCTGAATCCGGCGGCAAAGATGTGCCCGGGTACGATCATCGAGAAGAAGATACTTCGAGAAGCATTTTCCGACAGTTTGCCCAAGGAGATCGCTTGGCGTCAAAAAGAGCAATTCTCGGATGGGGTAGGCTATGGCTGGATCGATACATTAAAGAAAATAACCTCCGAGTCGGTCACTGATGAAGAGATGGCGAATGCCGCCAAACGATTCCCGATCAATCCGCCCCAAAACAAGGAAGAGTATTATTACCGCTCCATCTTTGAAGAGCATTTCCCCAGCGAAAGCGCGGCGAGAAGCGTACCTTCCATTCCTAGCGTAGCGTGTTCTACCGCAGAGGCTTTAGCTTGGGACTCGGCTTTCAAAAACATGAACGAGCCAAGTGGCAGGGCCATAAAAGACGTACATGAATCCGCTTATTGACGAATATTTCTTTTCTTTAGTAGCAAAATGCACCAACTTTTATGAATAATAAACGCTGGTGCATTTAATTTTTATAATAACTTTGCCAGCTAGAGTCATAAAACACTTTAAAACAAATTTATATGAAGAAAATCTTTACATGCATTAGTTTGGCAGCCGCTACATTCATGGCTACCACCCCAGTGATGGCACAACAACAAAAACTTACGGATAAGGAAAAAGCTGCAGTTATAGAAGCTATTGTGCCCGCTATGTTTGAACAGGTAAAACAAGTAAGCGGAATCGATATCATAGAATTGGCAAAGCCCAACATTGAGAATGTATTAAGTTCTCCTGTTTTTGGGACAGCCAGCACATTACGAGCAGAGACGCTTATCGCAAATCCTATTACAGTTCAACCAGATAGTATGAAAGTAAATCTGAGTGAAATAAGTAAAGATATTCCCGCTATGTTCAGTCAGATCACATTAAAAATGTCTAATTATTACACAGCAAATCTTTCATCAACTAATGGATTACCAATAGAACTCAACTTACCTAAAACTATTTCAACAACAATTCTCGGCTCCACTGTTTCTTTAAACTTTGAACTAGGAAAGCAAACAGGACTTTTACCATTTGATTCATTCACAGCTAAGTTAGATTTAGGCGGATTGTCCGAGTTAGCCGGAGTTATGGGAATTAAAGGTGGAGAGTTATTCTCTTTAAAAGAAAAAGCGACTAATGCTGGTATGTTCGATTACAACGTAACGATAGGCGAATCCTTACGTAGTGTGATCGCTCTTTTGGAAAAAGACGAAGAGGAAAAAACTACCATCCCAAACTTCCTTATCAAAACCAATATGACCCAACAGGCCAAAGGTTTAGTTGAGGCATCATTATATGCTGTACCTACAACTAGCTCTACTGTACAAGTACCGATGGGTGATGCCCAAGTTTATCTGAATCTTAAAGCGGCCGCTACTGGTAAAATGTCTCCCGATTCAATTCTCTTGACATCCTACAAGAATGGACAAAAAGAAGGTTATCGTAAGCTAGCTACTAAGATGGAGCAAAAAGGCCAGAATTTTGTGATTACCTCACAAGATTCCACAAAAACTTTAAATGCGACAGAATGGAAATGGTCTGCAACTGAAACGATAACAATGACTAATCGTACGAATGCAACCGAAGCAAAAGCAATCGTAGCCGAAACTATTACTCGTGCTATCGCAGAGTTAGCTGCAACAGGAACGACTAATCCATACAGCATGGTTGTAACAAAGACTTCCGACATGAATGGGGATGGTCAAGTAGCAGCCGCAGAAACGATCACTCTATTAAAAGCTGACGTAACTACAGCAATGGGAGGATCAGTGACAGCTCCCGCTATGAATGTTGCGGTTAAGATACAAACTCCTAATGATACAGACGGACAATTGACCGAAGGCATGGATATAGCTATCAATCTTCCGTTAAAGGGTGACAAGGTAGTAGCTGATTTCACACCAGTTGGATACGATAAACCTGTCGCTACAATGTACGTAAAATCTGACGCTATGGGTATCATCACAGACAACGAGACTATCGAGAATGATGTCGAAGAGGTTAAGGTTTCTACAACCGCTAGCGGTCTTTATGTAAAGAATGGTAAGGGTAATTATGTAATCGTTAATATGGTAGGCAGAGTTGTTTCTACGGGTATCATCACTAGCGATGAGCAATACATCAGCACTCCGAATATGCCGAACGGTATTTATATGATCTCAATCGATCAGTCTAAGCTCTTGAGATCTGCTCATAAGACAACTGTTAAGTTCGTAAAATAAATTATCTAGATAATTAGTTAATCTGATAAAAGGAGCTATCCGGAAACAAAACCGAGTAGCTCCTTTCTTTTTGTCAATTTGTAAACCAAACTCCCGGAGAGTTGATTTTTCTGGCCTGATGTACTTCTCGTCCCTAAATATGAGAAAAAATATTAGCAAATGATTGTTTAGTAATATATTAGCCAAATACGACCTTTTGTTCTAGAAAAATAATTCATGCTAGTTCACATTTATACGGGTCAAAACATGTTTTTTATACGGATAAAAGAGGCATTTCATACGGTTGTATCGCCCGACGCGACTATATGTATCGCCTTACGCGACCTATCGCGTTGGCTAACGCCACTACTTGCGTCGCCCAATGCGACCTTTCGTGTAACAAAACATGACCTTTTACGTAGAAATCAGTGGTTAAATACGTATTTTCACCCATTATCTATCCCTAGTTAAGGCTTCTTGAAAAAGAGGCTCGTCAGACAAACAGACTTATTTTAAGCAAATAGATAGATATATAGCTTTTTTACTTACAGTTACAGCAACCCATATTCACAAAGCATATATTACGATATAAAACCAAAACACGCACTTCTAATTATCATTTATAACTAAAAGCATATATTATAACTTCAATCTATTACAAACCTCATATTTATAAAACATTCGAGCCTCTCACCTGTTATATACTTATCAAAACGTTATATATTTGCATTACAATAAAACAAAAAGAAATAATATAAAGAATAATATCATCAAAATGACAAAATCAATCAGATTCACAAAGATGCACGGTGCCGGAAATGATTACATCTATGTAAACACGATGGTCTATCCGATAGACAATCCCGAGGAATTATCTATCGCATGGAGCAAGCCGCACACAGGCATAGGATCTGATGGTTTGGTCTTGATAGGTTCTTCAGACATCGCCGATTTCAGCATGCATATCTATAATGCGGACGGCTCCGAGGCGATGATGTGCGGAAACGCATCCAGATGTATTGGCAAATATGTCTATGAGGCCGGCCTAACGCAAAAGAACAAGGTTACCTTAGAGACCTTATCTGGTATCAAAGAGCTACAATTGAAAATAGAGCGTGAAGAGGTCACCGAGGTCACGGTAGATATGGGAAAGCCTGCCGTAGGTGAGATCGCCTTGGAAGTTGAGGCCGGAGGAGAAATTTACACCGGCACCGTCATCTCTATGGGAAATCCTCATTTGGTTATCTTCGTGGACGAGATGGACCAGGTCGATCTGGCAAGCGTAGGCCCGTTACTGGAATGCCTCCCGCTTTTTCCGGATCGGACAAACGTGGAGTTCGTGCAGGTGCTAAAGCCGGACGAGGTACGGATGAGAGTGTGGGAACGAGGTTCCGGCATCACCCAAGCCTGCGGAACCGGAGCTTGCGCCACCGCCGTGGCCGGGGTCGTACGTGGGAAGACAAAGCGAAAGACAAAGGTCATCATGGATGGGGGCCCTTTAACCATCGAGTGGAACGAGCGAAGCGGTAAGGTCTTTATGACCGGCGGAGCGGTCAACGTATTCGAGGGATTCATCAAAGTCTGACACGGGGAACAAGACAAAACAACAAAAACAACAACATAAAAACAAAAGAACTGAGTATGGCACTAATTAATGAACATTTCCTGAAACTACAGAACAATTACCTTTTCTCCGACATCGCGAAAAAGGTAAACAGCTTCAAGGTTACCCATCCCAAGGATAAGATCATTCGAATGGGTATTGGTGACGTTACGCAACCACTTGCCCCCGCCGTTATCGAGGCGATGCATAAAGCCGTGGAAGAAATGGCGAGCAAGGATACATTCCACGGATATGGCCCCGAGCAGGGATATCCATTCCTAATCGACGCTATCATCAAGAACGATTATGCCAGCCGGGGAGTCTTTATCGAACCGAGCGAGGTATTCATCAGCGACGGAGCGAAAAGCGATTGTGGAAATATAGGCGACATGCTCCGCCACGACAATAGTATCGGGGTGACAGACCCCGTATATCCGGTCTACATCGACTCGAACGTAATGAGCGGACGCACCGGGGTATTGGAAAACGGGAAATGGAGCGATGTCGTATACATCCCTTGCACGGAGGAAAACAACTTCGTACCGGATCTGCCCAGTCGCAGGGTGGACATCCTTTACCTCTGCTATCCCAATAACCCGACCGGAACGACCTTGACTAAGGACGAATTGAAGAAATGGGTAAACTATGCCCTTGCCAACGACGTGCTTATCATGTACGACTCCGCTTACGAAGCTTATATACAGGACCCGAATATCCCCCACTCTATCTACGAGATCAAAGGAGCGAAGAAGGTAGCCATCGAATTCCGGAGCTTCTCTAAAACCGCCGGGTTCACGGGGATACGTTGCGGATACACGGTCGTTCCGAAGGAGCTGAACGCCTTCACGCTGGACGGGCAACGGGTACAGTTGAATAAATTATGGAACCGTCGCCAATGCACGAAATTCAACGGAACCAGCTACATAACCCAACGGGGTGCGGAGGCGGTTTATTCCACCGCCGGGAAACAGCAAGTAACAGCTACTATCAATTATTATATGACCAATGCGAAGATCATGAAAGAGGGTCTGCAAAACTGCGGTCTCACGGTGTACGGAGGCGATAACGCCCCATACCTCTGGCTAAAGACCCCGGACAGCCTCTCCTCATGGAAATTCTTTGACAAACTGCTTTATGAAGTCAAGATAGTCGGAACCCCCGGAGTGGGATTCGGACCGAGCGGGGAAGGTTATCTACGCCTCACCGCTTTCGGCGACAGGGATGACACCCTAGAGGCCATGGCTAGGCTGAGGAAGTGGCTAAGATAAGTCATTTACTATAAACAACAATAATCATCAGGTATTATGTCAAAGTTAAGATTTAGAGTCGTAGAATCGGCGTTCGAGAAGAAAGCGACCGAGCTAACCACTCCCGCCGAGAGACCTTCCAAGTATTACGGCGAGCTGGTATTCAACCGTGAGAAGATGTTCAAATATCTTCCAGAGAGAGCGTACGAGAGACTGGTGGACTCCATCGACAACGGTACCCCGTTAGACCGTGAGACAGCGAACGCCGTGGCCGCCGGCATGAAGAAATGGGCGATGGAAAAAGGCGCTACCCACTACACCCACTGGTTCCATCCCTTGACGGAAGGTACCGCCGAGAAGCACGACGCTTTCATTGAACATGATGGCAAAGGCGGCGTACTTGAGGAATTCGAGGGCAAACTACTGATCCAGCAAGAGCCGGACGCCTCCAGTTTCCCGAACGGCGGTATCCGCAATACGTTCGAGGCCCGTGGCTACTCGGCTTGGGACCCTTCCTCCCCCGCTTTTATCGTAGGCGACACCCTGTGCATCCCGACGATCTTCATCGCTTACACGGGCGAATCCCTCGACTACAAAGCCCCCCTACTGAAAGCCTTGGAAGCCGTAAACAAAGCGGCAGTCGATGTCTGTCACTATTTCAACCCGGACGTGAAGAAAGTATACGCCTACCTCGGCTGGGAACAGGAATACTTCCTAGTAGACGAGGGCCTGTACGCCGCACGTCCCGATCTGTTGATGACCGGCCGAACCTTGATGGGACATGAAAGCTCCAAGAACCAGCAGTTGGAGGATCATTACTTCGGCGCCATCCCCACCCGTGTCATGGAATTCATGAAAGACCTCGAGGTAGAGGCATTGAGGCTCGGCATTCCCGTAAAGACCCGCCATAACGAGGTCGCCCCGAACCAATTCGAGCTAGCTCCCATCTTCGAGGAATGCAACCTCGCCAATGACCATAACTTACTGATCATGGCCCTAATGCGCAAGATCTCCCGCAAACATGGGTTCCGTGTCCTGTTGCACGAGAAACCGTTCAAAGGTGTCAACGGTTCCGGCAAGCACAATAACTGGTCGCTGGGAACCGATACCGGAATCCTTTTGATGGGACCGGGTAAGACGCCGGAAGACAACCTGCGCTTCGTGACCTTCGTGGTCAACGTACTGAAAGCCGTGTACACCCATAACGCATTGCTGAAGGCCAGCATCTCCAGTGCGACCAACGCCCATCGTCTGGGAGCGAACGAGGCTCCCCCAGCGATCATCTCCAGCTTCTTAGGGACACAGTTGTCCAAGGTTTTGGAACATCTGGAGAACAGCGATACGGAAGATTTCAACCTAGCGGGAAAGCAAGGCATGAAACTCGATATCGCCCGTATCCCCGAGTTATTGATCGATAACACGGATCGTAACCGTACCTCCCCTTTCGCCTTCACCGGTAATCGTTTCGAGTTCCGTGCCGTAGGTTCCTCCGCGAACTGCGCCGCCGCCATGCTGGTATTGAACGCCGCCGTAGCGGATCAGTTGAGGCAGTTCAAGGCCGAGGTAGACGCTAAGATAGCCACCGGAAAGGATAAGTTCGCCGCTATCATCGAGGTAATCCGCAAGGATATCAAGGAATGCAAGGCGATCCATTTCGACGGCAATGGCTACAGCGAGGAATGGAAGGCCGAGGCCGCACGCCGGGGCTTGGATTGCGAGACCAGCGTGCCTTTGATCTTCGACGCTTATTTGAAAGATAGCAGCGTCCGCATGTTCGAGTCCACGGGAGTCATGACCCGTAAGGAGCTGGAAGCTCGCAACGAGGTCAAATGGGAGATGTACACGAAGAAGATCCAGATCGAGGCCCGTGTATTAGGCGACCTGACAATGAACCATATCATCCCGATGGCCACCAAATACCAGTCTTCCTTGATCGACAACGTATATAAGATGCGTGAATTATTCCCCGCAGATAAAGCCGCCCATCTATCCTCCAAGAACATGGAGATCATCGAGGATATAGCGAACCGCACGATCTTCATCAAGGAAAAAGTGGACGAGATGGTCAACGCCCGCAAGATAGCCAACAAGATAGAGAGCGAGCGGGAGAAGGCGATCGCTTACCACGACCGGATCGTCCCGATGATGGAAGCCATCCGTTACCATATCGACAAGTTGGAACTGGTTGTCGATGACCAGATATGGACCTTGCCGAAATACCGTGAGCTTTTATTCATCAGATAGTCTTATTCAGACAGTAGTTTTTTGTTGATTGTTTTGTGTTTACAAGGGGAGGATGCTGCGAAGTATGCCTCTCCTTCTTTTTTATCCCATACAAAATACATACCTTTGGGGCATAAATATATAGGAGGGAAATTGATATGACGACAATAGAGTTACAACAATGGAGAGAAAGCTTTATCGAGAGGTATCTCAATAAAATAGACGATATGGAAACGGTCCTAAAGATCGAGAAATATATGAAACGAATTATGTCCAAGGCGAATGCAACATCTCCCATTTCATTCAGTTTGAAAGAAGCCAATAGGGAAATAGATATAGCCGAACAGGAGCTAGAAGAAGGTAAAGGCATCAATGAGGATGATATGCACCAATTCTTTGAGACATGGAGAAACAAGCTAAAGTAATTTGGGCACCCCGTGCGAAAAGACAAGCTGATTTAGCCATAGCCTACTGTTTAAAGCATTTTGGAAAACAAGCTGCTCTCAACTTTATCGATAAGTTGGAGAAGAATTGTATCCGGATAAAGAACAATCCTCTTATTGGTACTATAGAAGAGACTTTCGCCGATAGAGACAAGGAATATCGCTCCTTGATCGAGGGACATCATAAACTTATATATACCCAAGAAGGAAAACGTTCCATACGTATCGTATTGTTGTGGGACTGTCGTCAAAACCCCGATAAATTAAGAACATCTATCAGATAAACAATAACAAATATGAATTACGGATTCGTCAAAGTAGCGGCAGCCGTACCACAGGTTAAAGTGGCTGACTGCTTTTATAATATTCAACAGATTGAGGGATTGATGCGCCAAGCGTCCCAAAAAGAGGTCCAGATCATCGCCTTCCCCGAATTATCGGTTACGTCTTATACTTGCATGGATTTGTTCTCGCAAGAGACCTTACTCAGAAACGCCGAGAAAGCCTTGCTGGATTTAGTGAACAACACCGCCGATCTGGATTTACTAACGATCGTAGGTTGCCCGCTTGTCAGCGGAAGCCAACTGATAAACGCCGCCGTCGCTTTCCAACGGGGCGAGATATTGGGGGTAGTGCCCAAAAGTTACCTGCCCAGCTACAAGGAGTTCCAAGAAGAGCGTTGGTTCACGGCCTCTTCACACCTACAGCAATCCATGATCACGATCGGTAACCGGGAAGTGCCGCTGGATTGCTACCTGATCTTCGAGTACGATGAGGTACGTGTGGGTATCGAGATCTGCGAGGATCTTTGGGTTCCCATCCCTCCCAGCTCCGAGCTAGCCATGCAGGGGGCGAACTTGATATTCAATCTATCCGCCAGCAACGAGTTGATCGGTAAGCATGCTTACTTACGATCCTTGATCTGCCAGCAATCCGCACGTTGTATCGCCGGATACGTCTACGCTTCCGCCGGTTTAGGAGAATCCAGTACCGACCTCGTATTCGCGGGAAACGGTATCATAGCGGAGAACGGCACGTTATTAAGGGAATCCGAGCGTTTCTCCATGGAGGAGCAACTCGTTATCAGCGAGATCGATATCCAGAACTTACAGAACGACCGACGGATCAACACCAGTTTCATGCAGGGTTATCTCAACCATAACATGGATAACGGCACCGTAGTCTCATTCAGCCTTCCCAACCGGACACTGGATTTGACCCGGGCAATCGACCCGCATCCCTTTACCCCTTCCGGCGATGCCTTGAAAGAACGTTGCGAGGAAATATTCCATATACAGGTAGCGGGACTCGCCAAGCGCATCCTCCACGCCCACGCCCAAACCGCCGTCGTAGGCATATCTGGGGGACTGGATTCCACCTTGGCCCTACTGGTCACCGTCATGACCTTCGATGCCTTGAAGATCCCACGGGATAAGATCATCGGCATCACCATGCCCGGCTTCGGAACGACGGATCGTACCTATACCAATGCCTGCGACTTGATACGCTCCCTTGGCGTGACCCTCCGGGAGATCTCCATCAAGGACGCTTGCATCCAACACTTCAAGGATATCAATCACGACATCCATGTACATGACGTGACGTACGAGAACAGCCAAGCCCGTGAGCGTACCCAACTTCTTATGGACGTGGCGAACCAAGCGAACGGCCTCGTGATCGGTACGGGAGACCTCTCGGAGCTTGCCTTGGGCTGGGCTACTTACAATGGCGACCATATGTCTATGTACGGCGTCAACGGTAGCATTCCCAAGACATTGGTTAAATATCTGGTGGAATGGGTGGCCAATAACAAGGTAGACGAGGCTTCCCGCGCCACGTTATTAGATATAGTAGACACTCCGATCAGCCCGGAATTGATTCCCGCCGACGAGCATGGGAATATCAAGCAGAAGACAGAGGATTTGGTAGGCCCGTACGAGCTGCACGATTTCTTCCTCTATCACTTCTTACGCTTCGGAGCCTCACCCGCGAAGATTTATTTCTTGGCGAAGCGGGCATTCGGGGAAACCTACGACGATGCCACCCTCAAGAAATGGCTCCATACCTTCTTCCGCCGCTTCTTCCAGCAACAGTTCAAGCGCAGTTGCCTGCCGGACGGCCCGAAAGTGGGCTCCATCAGCCTCTCCCCCCGCGGAGACTGGCGAATGCCGAGCGACGCGATGGCTACGCTTTGGCTGGATGAGATCGCAGGGCTTTAACATTTTTTCAATGGTATAGTCATAGACGAGGCTCTCTTATGGGCCATAGACGAGACACCTACCCCCATAAGAGAGCCTAATCTATGACCTATGAGAGAGCCTCGTCTCTCACCCGTATTAACCGAGGCCCTAACATAGATCGTAACTAATCGAACTGCGTAATCACCCTGCGAATCCGGGTGAAGCTATCCGTATCCTTCTCCAGTTTATAGATGTGCTTATAGGACAGGGCATCCTGCTCGGTCGGCGAACCATTGATCAAGAGAATATCCCGGTCGTTGGCAAATTTCAAGATCCCCGCCACGTTATTCGGGTGCAGCTTCCCGATCTCATCCATCATGCAATGGAGCCTGAAATCGGAGAATACCGTGGAGGCGTTCCGCTTGAACACGTTCAGCAACATGATATTCACCATGGATTTGACCAAGATATCCGTACCCTCGGAGCCTACGTTCGTAAGACGTTCTACGAAGCCCGTATCATTCCGGTTCTCGATCACCCGGAATTTAAGGTCGAAGAAGTCCGCCAAGCGGATCAAGTTGCCGGAATAAGCGTCCATCGACTTGATCAACTCACGTAGCAACGTCGTCGCCTTCTCCCGGGTAGCCGTATCGTCGGCTGAGGAAGCGAAGAGGTTCTGCCCCAAATCCCAGCTATATTCCTCGTTGAATCGCTTGATCTCCTTCAACAGATTGACGATCTTGTTCTGGCTCGGATCAATACGCATCTCGATACACTGGATAATCCCCACGAAGTTCTTCTCCTTGAAATCGGCGTTGATCCGGTCCACCACGCCACGGATATTGCCTTCCTGAGAGACCATGCTTTTCGTGTCCGCCGTAATCTGCCGGAAGATATCGGAGTTGCGGGTATTGATACGCGATTGGTATTCCGAGACCTTATCCTCGTCGATAAACTCCTTCAAGTCGCAAGCGAAATCCATATACTCTTTATCATCCGAGAAGCTCGTCTTGAAGGCGAACACATTATCCTCGGAGAAATTGCCGGTGTAGGCGGTTATCTCCTTGCGCAGCTCGGAAAGCTTCTGGGATTGCTCGCTGACGCGGATCGTGATCTCCCGTACCAAGGAACGGCAATCGCCATCCGTATCGGTACGGTTCATGGAAGAGAAGATGGATTCCCTAGAGGTAAACCAGTCCAACAGGGTAGAGCGGTGATATTCCTCCCGGTTCTCCAACGCTTTCCGGTTGGACTCCTTCAGCTCCTTCAACTCGGCATCTACCTTGAAGATACTCCGGTTCACGTCCGCCAGACGCTTTTTCAATTCCTCCCGTTCCCCGTGGATGATCTGCTGCAAACGTAGGCTCTCCGCCGTCCAGTCGGGTACCTTATCCAGCATCTCTCGTTTATCTTTCAGATACTCGATAATCAATGCCTTGGTCTCGTTGATATATTTAATCTCCCCACCGATATACGCCAAGCGGGAATGGATCTCCTCCAAACGTTTCGGATCGCCACCGCTAGCGGTCAGGCTATCCAATTGCTCCCTGTCATATCCGGATTTGCGCTCTTCCAGCTCCGCTTTCTTGCGTGCGATCTCCTCCGAGATAGCTTCCCTTGCGACGGAGAGTTCCTTATCCAAAGCAGCCAGCTCGTCTTTCTCTTGCTCATCCAAGGAAGCGAGTTCCCGGTCCATCTTGCCTTGAAGCGTGGCGATCTCCTGCTGGATCGAGGAAAGGACGGCTTCGGCAGCGTTCAACTCCTCCTCCAAGCGCCGGATCTCCTCCTGCCTCAGACGGGTCGCCTGATCCCGCAAGGCCGACAGACGAGACTCGTCTTCCTTCTTGCGGACCGCCAGTTGCTCCAACTCATATTCCGCATGATAGATATCCTCCTTGATGGGCTTCACCGAGGATTGATATTGCTTGCGAAGATTCTCTTTAGCCGCCTCCAAATCCTGCCGCGCCGTAGCGATGAACCGCTGGATTCCGGCACGTTTTTCCTCGGCCTCCTTCTTCTCCGTCAAGTAATCCTCCTTGGTCTTGACATTCCGGTGAATCCCGGAGGTGAAGCGGATTCCATAAAAGGTATCTCCCTCGCCTACCTCCGCCGTAAACTCTTTCCCGTAAAGCAGGCGCTCGTCACACACTTGCCCGATCGTCTGCTCCCAGCCGGGCTTATGCTCGGACAGCCAGTTGAAGAAGCTATCTTTCTGGTTGTCCAAGAACTCCGTCAGTTCCGCTAGCTTAGCGCTCAGGGCCTCGATCTTCACCTCGTTGGATTCCGCTAGCTTTTGATAATCCTCATCCAGATGCTTCTCGGCGGTCTCGAACTCTTTCGTCTGGTAGTTCAACTCGTACTTCAGCTCACGGATCTTCAGCTCCAAGTCCTTCCGGTTCGCGTCGTAATTACCGAGACGCCCTTTGACCGCCTCCAATTCCTCCGAGGTTCCCGACTGCCCCCGGGCAGTCTTGATACGCATCTTCAAGGCGGCGACCTCCGTCGTACGTTTCTCCCGATCCACCAACAAACGCTCTTTCTCCTCCGAGGCGGCATGGCGCGATTCCTCCCGTAGCCGTCGATAATACTCCCGGCGAGCCTCCCGACGAGCATTGATCTCGGTCTCTGCCGCCAGTAATTGTTTCTGTTTCTCGTTCTCGAAGCCGGCCAACTCGTTCTTCAGATTAGCGATCAAATTGGCGTGCAAGACCGAGGCTTCTTTATTCTTGGAAGAAAGCAAATCTTTCTCCACGACTAAGGATTCCTGTTCCTGCTGTAAGATCTCCAATTTGTTACAACGATCCATCGCCGTCTGGATATCTTTCCCGGCATAGAAAACCCGTTTCGCTTCCGCCTCCGACAAGGCGTTTTTCAGCACGGCCAACTCGCCTTCCATCGTGGCTGTCCGGTTCTTCGATTCAGCGTCCAGCTTATCCCTTTGCTTATAGAAATCCGATTTGACCGCCTCCTGCTCGTGTATCTTCCGGGACAACTCCGGCAAGATACGCTCCGTTTGCAGATAAGCCCCGCGCAATTGGCGGCACAGATCGTTGATCCGTAAATCCCGCTTACGGATATCGTCCGACAAGGTGGAGATCCCGGCGGCCTTCCGCGCCATGCCCGGCTCACGGAAAACACCGATATCATTCAGTTGCGCCTCAAAACCGGATAGATGGCTCCGATAACGGCTCAAGTCGATCACGCTATCCGCCTCGTTCAAGGAGGTGATGATCGTCTGCTTGATATAATCCGCCTCCAAGCGTGAATTCAGCAAGACGTTCTGGATCGTACGGATGATATTCTGATACGAGCCGCTCTCCATCAAGGAATAACAGGAGTAATCCCGTTTATTATCCGAGTTTCCGTAGAGGATATTCCGGTATTCCTCATACGTGGAGATCGCCCCGCTATACTTGATACCGTTCTTATCGAGCACCGAGCGGATACGATCCGACGGATAAGGCGCTCCCTCCTCGTCGATAAAAAGATCCGGCCGGTACGGAGAGGCGATAAAACGGTAGCAGATACGGTTCATCGTCTTATAGCTAAGTACCGTAAACCAACCATCCTCCCTCGCTACCTCGTAGATGATCGAGGAATCGGCATAAGGGAAATAATAATCCTGATACGACTTTTTCTCGACCGGGATTCCGAGACGCTGCGTATCGGCGTTGTAAAAGAAAAGGATCGCACGGAGGATCGTACTCTTCCCCACTCCCTGCGTTCCGATTAAATGTATATTTCCATCCAGCTGTACTTCCGAGTAACGGATAGCGGCGCTGTTTATAAATACTATTTTATTGAGATATCTCATCTTCGTTCTTTATGTTAATACTATGGATCATCTTCGTGAGGTAATCCCACGAGGAGAGCACTTTCCACGTCCCGTTCATATCGCTTACGCACTCGATAAAGCCCTCTTTCGTCATCCTGTCCAAGATGGTATCGAGGATATCCTTGCGTTTCTCCTTGCCTCCGGTATGTTTTTTCAACCCGTCCAGCTTCATCTCCAGATCCATGTCAATACGGGAACGTACCAATATCTCCGCCGGCGAGAAGGTGAAACCGGGCCCGAAGGCCGTATCGTACGTACAGAAGAAGTCCATGATATCGATCCAAGCGAAGAAACGCTGGAGCTTTTGCTCCAAGGTAGCCCGGGGCTCCTTGCGGGAGAAGTAGAAGTAATTATTCCCCTGCTCCAACACGAAATTGATATGCGAGAAATAATCACGTAAACGCTCAAAATTATCTTCTACGACCGAGAAGAGTGTCCTCAACTCCTTTACACTTGTATTCGAGCACAGAAAATTACCTTTCGACAGGTAATCATAGATCTGTGCGGTCTGTACCGGTAAATTATCTATCATCCTTATTATTGTTGTTTTATTTTATCCAGTTGTAGAGACGGGGCGTGCCCCGTCTCATCACAGGGGACACGCCCCGTCTCTACAACTAGGTTCTTTGAATAATGGCATATTCTATATGCTCCGTATGCCCAAAACGGTCTGTTATCTCCAACTCATTTTCATAGAGGGAGAGCAAACGGCAAAATAACGTAACCTTCGCCTCGAAATCCATCTCCCGGTTATACTCGTAGCCCATCACGAAAGAGAACAAATCCCCTCCGGTCCGGCTGAAAACATCCATCATCTTCCGGGTATTGATAGCGGCCTCCCCCACTTCTTGATTCTCCATCTGCTCGGCGGAGATCACGCCCAACTCCTGCCGGTGGATCACCTTATCCGGTCGTATGCCGTCGGCCACCTTCAAGATGACATCCAGCGCCTCGTCCGTTTGCAAATAAGGAATGGAAATCTTGAATAAGGTAGGCTGCACGCCCTCCAATACCACAGAACGCTCCGCATCTACCACCTCCCGTACATTCGTGTTCTCTTGTAACTCAAACTGCTCCCGCAGATATTTGATACGACGCAGCTTACGGGTAAAACCCACCTGCGTACGGATCTGGTTCAAGTAATCAATGATATCCTGTTGGGAATGGATCAAGCTATGGCCAGCGCTCAATAACTCCGTCTTCAACTCACGGGCGATCGTCAACAGCTCCTCGTCCGGGGCTTGGGCGAAAAAGGGAGTCCGTTCCCGATCCAGCAGCTTCTCCACTTCCACGATCAGGCGGTTGATCTCGATTCGCTTAGCGTCCAGATTCTCCAGTTTGGCGATCTTCACCTTATAGCTCGGCTCGTTCTTGAACGTATTATCGATCAACCGCTGCAAGGACACCACGTTACGTACCAAGATCTTCCCGATCTTCCGCAAATGCGCCTTGACCGATCGCAGATAACCCAGCTTACGCAAACCGTTATCCTCCTTGCCATAATAATCGATCAATTGATACACCAACTGGATATTCTCATCGATCACCGAGGTAGAAATCTCCTCATTCGCCTCCAGAAGCAGCTCATAGAAAGAGAGATAATGCTCATCCATCTCGATATAAGGGCCGTTCCTGCGGATCACCTCACGCTCGATCAAGATATTCAATTTATTCTCATCGATAATATCCAACGCATAATCATAGCGAAACGGTAATGATTTTCTTTTCTCAAATAAGACCTCCAATAGGTCCTTTCCCAGATTTAGCGTGTTCGTTATATGGGGTATTGAATTATATATGTACATCCTAAACAATTAAAGCCGCAAAGGTATAAAAAATACCAAGTAACCCTTTTTTCTCCGTGATGAAAAAGTATTTCCACCGTGATGAAAAAACATTTTCATGATGATGACAATTGTTTTTCACTACGGTGGAAATAGCAATACAACATTAGTTGCCCAAGGATGATCTACTTAATTACTTCTCAAATTTATGTGGATCTAACAACACCTCTCTAAACTCATCCAAATACTTCTCGCAGATCATGAAAGGATCGGCCTTATACTTTTTCAGCAAATAAGCGGCCCGGCCTACGACCGTACCCATTTCCCCTGTGGTAATCATCACTCTCGATGGAGCTAAGGCAACATGAGATACACTGATATTACGCCCAGCCATCATCAAATTAGGGATATTCCTCGAGTATAAGCAACGGAATGGCATGAAGTAAGGTTTGAACGGTAAGTAATATCCGGGTTGGCCACCGCTAAACTTCTCCCAATTCGGGTCATCATAAGCGACAGACCGGAACTCCTCACCCGGGAAGAACCGGGAGTTTTGAGGATGAGGATAATGAATATCAAAATACCAGGTAATAGCCACGCATGAATCCGGATATGATACCCGATTGATAATATCATTCTGGTTAAGGATAACATCGCCCATTAATCTCCTAGACTCTCTTTTCCCCAATACATACGCAGCAAAATTCAATCGGCTCGTTTGATATTTCTCTTTTTCCGGACTCCGGTTTTTCAGATAATCCCAAGTACCGAAAATAGCTCGTAAATTATAATCCCTGATTTCTTCGGCTTCCGCAATATTGTCTTTAGTAAATCCACTTTCCCAATTCCAGCTAGAAGTGGCGGTTATACCCGGAACTTTCTTCATTGGCCATCTCGGGACGGAAACCTCATATTCCTCATCACTATTTATAGGCAAAGCCCAAGGACAATCCGGGAACGAGGAACACACTCCTTCATCTTTCGCATACCAATACAGGGAGTTACCCATCAATAAGGAATCTTCCTTCTCCGGAGCAAATGCCTCATTATATAACGAATGACTTTCCCTTGACATCCTGAAATCAGCCCCTGCCAAGTATCCAACACTAGCGTCACCCGTACAATCCACGAATAGAGGAGCGTTAAAACGTAATCGAGAGCCATCTTTTACATTCTCGCCGATCACCGCCTTTATCCGGCCATTATCCATTATTACCTCGTTCACATGCGTGTTAAAATAAAGCGAGATATTCTTCTCACGGGTAACAACCTCAAGACGTTTCTTATCCATATCAACAAGATCCTCAGAGTAACTTCTCTGTTCCTTGGGATACATCAGTTCTTTCACGATCTCCCGATTATACGGGAAAGGAGTAGCGCCCTTGCCACCGATAGGATTTACCCGTATCTCAGAACTAGCCGCACCTCCCAATACCGGCCGATTCTGGATAAGAGCAACCTTCAAGCCTAAACGGGCGGCGGATACAGAAGCACAAATTCCGGCAAATCCTCCACCGACCACGACTAAGTCAAAGTCACCCTCCTCCCGGGGTTTACTTCCCCGCGAATTTACAGAGCTCCTTAACTCCCGTACAGCATCCATATCATCAGATGGGATAAAATCTTCTGATAAAGGAACAAATAATACCGCATCACAACGGCCATTGAAACCGGTCTCATCCCTTAGCGCCAACTTAACCTTAGGGGTATCCACACGAATAACACCTCCCTCTTGCCAGAACCATTTACCCAAACCGCCATTGCCAAAATCCTTCTCCAACGGAACGTTATCGATTAAGAGACTGAAATGTCCGGGGCCATTCGGACCCGCCCAATCACGGGTCCGAACAAAAACCTTATATTCCCCCAAATCAGGAAACTCCACCTCGGTGTAAGCATCCTTCACCGGTTCCCCCAATCCATGGGCCATCAAGAAGGGAGAGCCCATCTGATCCATAAACTGCGCATCAAGTACCCATCCCCCGTAATGGTCGAATGATTCAGCTTCCACCAATAACATTTCCTGTTTACAACTCATCCCTATTAATAAGAAGCACAATATGTATAGATAATTTTTCATCTTATATATCCTTTCTTTTTTAAGATTGAAGCATACCTACCGATCACATGAGGAGTCACGTTAATGAACCGACTGCTGGTTATCCGATCCACGATGTCCATGAATCTAGATCCATGCCTCCATATATAGGGGTTAAAAGAAATCACCGGAGCGTCAAGCGTTCCGATAAACCAACCGGGAGCGACCAAAGGAGAACTCTCGTTCACATCCTCAACCGTCGTAATCCTCACGTACGGGGAACCTGTACAGATGGTTTTCGAGGTCTGGTTCAAAACGACGCAGCCAGCATTCTCATGCAGGATCTCATTCCTTCCAGGAGCGGCCGATGATATGATATAGTCGAACCCGCAAGAAGCTATAGCATTCCATAACTCGACAGGTCGTTGTTGATGCGTTTTTAAATCCGAATCCATAAAAGCATAAAAGCCCTTCGGAACCGCCTCCCCTGAACTAATCTCCGATATAAGTACTTTCGACTGATTACTATGGTTTATAATATCTTCCACAGGACAATTACATTCCGCCAAGACTCCCATGCCACCACTATGTAGCACAGGTTCCACATGATACTTCACACCACCATTCTCCCGAGGGATATTCAGAAGTTCCCATAACTGTGGACAAGTAGAATACCTAGCGGCATGTACACCTATCCCCATTTTAAGACCCGTATAACTAACCAAATCAAACATGTTCAACATAGCCTCATTGTGAGCGATCTCTCCGGAGTGGAACATCAATGTGGACAGAATCTTTCCTTGCGAAGCCCATTTTTCCAATGTCGCATCATCGGGCTCATCATCATAAACCGTCTTTCCTGTCTTGAACCAAACATTTGGAATCGTCTCAACGATAGGGAAAGCCGGACGGTTAGGATCCATTATCTGTATACAAACACCTGCCTTGGCCCAGTAAAACAAATCACCATCACCCGTCTGACGGCCTACGATAACCTTATTCCCTAACTCTTTGCATAAACGTATCAGATCATCCGCAACCGTGGTTACCGCTTCGGTATAGCTGGATACAACGATATTTTTCGTCTCAACCCTCCGCTTATTATTATATAAAGAAAGCCTCTTCTCTCTGCATAAACGGGGTATTTGAGATAAAATAGCGGCCGGATCCCCAAATGCGATCCCTTTCGCCTTGCTTTTCCATCGTTCCGCGATACGCAAAGTAATCGTATGATAATTATCTCCTGGAATGAAACCATCTATATTTTTCACCTTAGCCTGTAGTCTATCCAACTCAAGCCTCTCTTCATCTGTCAGAAACATGGAACTAAAGTCCATAGTTTTCATACCCAAGCTCTCTTTCACAGACCTCGCCATCTCCACAGGGAAAGCCAAATATTCTCCAAAAAATATCTCAGGATATAGATAGGGAGTAATCTCTAATGTCTTGCCGTCTTTCTCATAGAGCTTACTTGTCGTAAACAAGATGGAGCCCTTATCTTTTATACGGACCGAATTCAACGCCACATTATAAATATCCGCAATAGAATCGGATTTCACCAATATAGTCTTGCCGAAAGTCTCGATAGAGGAATGAAATAAATTGGCTTCACCATATAGTATATATTGGACATCAAAATAGGCATTCAAATAGTTAAATTGCAAATGATGATGGCCACCAAGCACCGTACTGCCTGTCCGGGCAAACAATCTCCCGTTCCTTTCAGATTCAAGATAACATTCAAATGCTATACCCGCTTTCTCTGCTATCCAAGCCAACGTAGGAATGATCAAATGAATATCCTTCTTATCTAGATGAGATAAGAACATCCATAGTTTTTTCTTCGGCTCATTCTTTTTATCTTGCGCTCCATTCGCTACAGCACCTAACGTGGAGGGCATAGCAATCGAGCCACCTACCAATAGGGTGGATTTTATAAATTCTTTTCGATTCATTCTTTCTTAAATTTACTTGTAATAATTATACTTATGGATTTCCTATAGTCGGAGCAAATGTCTGTGTTATTCCATTCGTCTCTATCTCCAAAATGGATGGGGTTAATGTTTTTATGTTCCATATTTCCACACGATCTGCCCAAGTAATCTTTATAGACTGCTTATTAGTGTCCGTAAACTCCCAACAGCCATGTTCTAATGAAACATCTTCCTTAGTCTCACCATATCCATCTTGAAAACGGATTGTATTATCCAAAAATATAAAATAGAAATATCCCAAACCATTATCCACCAAACCTTCAGGTGCAGTTGGTTTAATCACAGGTATCTTATCTCCTACTTTTATCTCAACTGTAGGATCAATCAACTCCCACTTCTTCACGTTTGAGGCAGCCAGTAAAAATTCCGGCGTAGCATCCGACAATTCATAGTCTGTGTTATTATCACAGGCGTTAAATGCCATCAAAACGGAGTATACAAATAACATTATAATCTTTTTCATGTAAACAAACCCTTTCTTTCTTAATTAATAACCTGGATTTTGAATAAACGCTGGATTAGCATCCAATTCACTCTGCGGAATCGGAAAAACATAGTGCTTAGGCAACGAGAGTGTTGAATTATAATAAGGAGATGTCGCATCCATTAATATATCAGAGATTCCACCTCCCACTCCCATCTTTTCATAACGAACCAAATCAAACCATCTGAAACCCTCAAAAGCCAATTCGTATTTTCGTTCCGTACGTATCGCCTCTCTGAAAGCGATCTTATCCCGAGTCACACTCGTAGCTAAATCCGATAAACCAGCTCTATTTCGAATTCTATTAACGTATTCGACCGCTTCCGCAGGAGGAGTCGAACCTAGTTCATTGGTCGCTTCCGCATACATCAATAATACATTCGCATACCGCTGGACAATAAAGTTCCTTGGCGAATCATATCCGGAACCACCTCCCGGACCAGCCGCATCTACAGCCCCCGTGATCAATTTCTTTTGATGCTTGAAGGAACTAATATTCGTATAATCCGCATATGTTTCCCCCGGAAGAATCACAGAGACAGCCCGCCTTTGATCCGCAGCATCCCAGCTATCATAGAAAGCATCTTGCACGGTTGTACTATTCCATGCAGTGACAAATTCACCAACTTGATGACCTTCAGTCTTGAAACCTTTTGCGAATTGAATCTCAAAAATAGATTCTACCCCATTCTCACTTTTTATATTCCACAATTCAGCAAATGAGCTTTCCAGATTATACTGTCCAGAATTGATTATAGTAGTACATAAGGTCTTAACCTTTTCATAATAACTTTTATCCATATTGTTAGAGGCTGCCAGATATAGGTATAAGTCCGCTAACATAGTCATAGCCGCCCCCTTTGTTGCCCGGCCCAAATCCTCACTAGACAGTTCACTCTTTTCCGGCAATTTTTCTATTGCCATATTAAAATCACTGATAACTTGCTCATAAACTTTTTCCGAAGCTTCACGAGGAATATTGAAATTAGTTGTAGAGGTAGGGACATCCAATATGATAGGGACATCACCATACCATCTCACTAAGAAATAATAGTAAAAGCCTCTCAAGAAATAAGCTTCCCCTAATATTCTTTCCTTTAAATCCCCACTTATATCCATATCCGGGATATAGGCTAAATTCATATTTGCATAAAGAATTCCCTTAAACGCCGCATTATATCCTTGATTACTCTCCGAGGATGATGGCAGATATAAATCATAATTATAGAAATCCCCCGCTCGAAACAATTCCTCTGTCTTAGCGCCCCATCTAGCCGCATCTCGACCATACATACCTTTCGATTGTAACGGACTATAAGCCGAGTTTATCGAATAAACGGCATCTTCCTCTGTTTGCCAGAAATTATCCGTATTTAGTTTATCTGGTGGATATTTCTCTAAAAAATCGCTACAAGCAGTAAACAACACACTCATGATTAAGAGAAACAATTTATTCATATACATTCTATTTTTCATAACAATACTTTTTATTCGATTCTACAAATCAACTTTAAGACCAAAAGAGATAGTCCGAGCCATAGGATAAGTCGCATAATCTATTCCCGCAAACTTCACATTACTTCCATTCTCTACTATTTCCGGATCTACACCCTTGTAATTAGTAAAGGTTAATAAATTCACGCCTGTCACATAAATCTTTAAATTCTGTATACTTAGTTTACGCAACAGCTTGTGAGGCAAATTATAACCAATCGTCAGATTCTTTAACCGTAAATAAGAACCATCCTCTACCCATCGAGAAGAGACACGCCCGTTTTGACTCGGGTCAAACTTAATAGCTCTAGGAACCGTATTGCTCGTTCCTTCTCCTCTCCAACGTTCCAGTACTTCCGTCAAGTTATTCTTCAGATCAAACATATTTGCCCATATGGCCCTAGTTCCATTATAAATTTCATTACCTTGCACCCCTTGAAAGAAAACATTAAATTCAAATCCTTTATAGGCAAAATTAGCGGATAAACCGTATGTAAAATCAGGAAACGGATTTCCTATGATCGTACGGTCATTGATATCAATGGTTGAATCATCTTCATCCATATTTTTGAACTTCACATCTCCAGGCCTCGTACTTGAGCCTTGAGAAGGAGATTGATCTATTTGCGCCTGATTCTGGAAAATACCATCCATCACATAACCATAAAAAGACCCGATAGGATCCCCTTCGCGGGTTATTGTTATGTTCTCGCCTCCACGAGCTTGGGAGGCACTGACAATCGTGCCATCATAAATTGGATTCTCATCCGCTAAACGAAGTACCTTATTCTTATTAGTTGAAAGGTTACCATTGAATTCAACAAATAAATCACCAAAAGATTTCCGGTACCCAACTTCTAGCTCAATGCCTTTATTTTCCAAGCTTCCTTTATTTTGTGTCGGAAAAACAGTTACTCCTGAAAAACGGGGTATCGGAACTTGAAGCAGAATATCATTTGTTTTCTTATAATAATAATTTGCCGAGAGAGTGACAGAATTATTCAATAATGTCATATCTACACCAACATTTGTCTGAACGGAAGATTCCCATCTCAGATCTGGATTTGGAAGAGATGTCATCCCAACCCCGGGTGCCAGCGATTGAGAACTACCTAAAATATAATCCAAGCTACTCGCTAAAGAAGCGATAAACGCATAATTACCAATCTCTTGATTACCTGATTTACCCCAACTTGCCCTCAACTTTAGATCATCTATAAATTTCACGTTACTCATAAAGGATTCTTGGGATATACGCCAACCCGCAGAAAACGCTGGGAAATTCGCCCAAGGATTATTTTTCCCAAAGCGCGACGAGCCATCCCTCCTTACAGTAGCCGAGAAAAGATATTTCTGATCATAAGAATAATTTACCCTACCAACATACGAGAGTAAGGCATATCCGTAGTTTGAAGAATTTACATCCCGGTTCCCCGTGTTATTTGTCAAATATGGAATATTATTATTTACTAAACCGATCGTAGAACCCATTTCACTACTATAGTCCATCTCTTGAGCAGAAAAAACACCTGTCACGGATAAATCATGCTTATCGTTAAATATCTTATTATAAGACACTATATTCTCTGCAGCATATTCCAAACTTCTCGCATTTGTAACAGACAAATTCGCTTGGCTTGAGAAAGTAGCGGGAGCATGATAATAAGAGGGCATAAAATTCTCATTCCGTGAATCAAGAATATTCAACGAATAACTAAACTTATATTTTAACCCATCCCAAATACTGATTTCCGCAAATATATTCCCCATGAATCGGTAAGCATCCGCTGTATTTTTTCCCAACTCCAAACGGGCTACAGGATTTATTCCCTCAAGATATAAATCTTTATCACCTTGTGCCGCACCCCAAGAGCCATCCTCAAACTTCACCGGAACAAGAGGTGAATATGATATAGCCGTATTAACAACCCCTCCACTTCCTTTTAGGTTTTTCTCATTTTTAGAGAATTGTAAACTTGATCCGACCTTTATAATCTTTAAAGCTGTCGCATCCGTATTCAACCGCAAAGAATAACGCTTAAAATCAGAATTCTTCACGATACCTTGTTGGTTCATATAATTTCCGGATAACAAGTAATTAGCATTCTTATTTCCACCGGAAATCGTAAGAGTATGTTCTGTTGCAGGCGCTGTTCGTAAAATTTCATCCTGCCAGTTTGTGTTTGCCGCTCCTGGAATATTTTCAGGATGTAACCAATCTGGGGACAAAGGTTCCACACCTTGGGCGGCACGAGCCTCATTTTGTAGTAAAGCATACTGATAGCCATCCAAAACCTCCAATTTCTTCGCAACAGATTGAATCGTAAAACTCCCGTTATAAGAAACGGAGGTTTTCCCTTCTTTTCCTCTCTTTGTAGTCACAAGCACAACACCATTAGCAGCTCTCGCCCCGTAGATCGCCGTAGAAGCTCCATCCTTCAAAACTTCAATAGAACTAATATCATTGGGATTCAAAGAGTTTAATCCATTATCCCCAAATACAGGAATGCCATCAATCACAAATAAAGGGGAATTATTATTAAGCGTACCCACTCCCCGGATCCTAATATTAACATCTCCCCCAGGTGCTCCGGATTGCGTAATGTTTACGCCGGAAATTCTTCCTTGTATCGCTTGTTCAAAACGAGAGACGGGAATCGAAGATATATCTTCACTTGAGACAGAACCAACAGCCCCAGTCAGATCTCTTTTCTTTACAGTCCCATAACCCACAACCACAACTTCATCCAACGATTGAGAATCCTCCGCCAACCGAATAGTGATATATTGCTGATCACCTATGCGCTTTTCTACCGACAGATAACCTATATAAGAAACTAACAATATAGAATTAGAAGAGACATTCATAGAGAACTTCCCATCTAAATCTGTTACAGTACCATTCGCCGTTCCTTTTTCCACAACGTTAGCCCCAATTATAGGTTCACCATCTGCACTTATTACTTTACCAGTAACCAATCTAGTTTGCTTTTGATTCCCCGAAATAGATTCTCCTTCTTGGGAGACAGATAACATGACATAACTACCATCTATCTTATAATGGATATTCGTTCCTTTGAATAATTTATCTAATATCTCTTGAATCGAGGCTTGTGTATTATTCACTTGATATTTCTCTCTTATATCAAGATCCTTCGTATACACGAACAGATAATTTGATTGCTTCTCAATAGAACTCAATATTTGTTCCAAAGGGACTTCTGTTCTCCCAAATGAGAATTTAAGATTCTGTGAAAACAGGATTTCCACATTCATACTCAATAAAAAAAGAAGTAGTATCAGAAAAGGTATTCGCTTAATTCCAAATAAGTGTTTACCGTGAGAGCTTTTAAAAACAAAAGCTCCCCAAAATGATTTTTTCTTCATATCTTTGAACGTTTTTAGATTAATACAGTTAGAAATAATTGTGTTAGTTCCGGCCGATAGATGTTCCAGCATCTATCGGCTTTTAGGTATTAGAGCTTTATTTTATCATAGGCAATTTATTTTATTAGGTTAACACTAGGTTAGGCACTTTATGCCATGCCTCCTTTATTTTATATATATAGTAGTACCACTTTCATCCCATTCAAAAATATACCCACCATCTTTTTGCAATATTCGAAGAGCGTTATCTACGCCATCTGATATACGCAACTTACCACTAAATATTTTTTCTTTGACTTTCTCTTTACCAATTATAATATTCACTCCATAGGAATTCTCAAATTGCTTCATCAGATCTGAAAATCGCACGTTTTTAAAGCATAGTAATCCCTCACGCCAGCGATATACATCATAATTCTCAATTGAAGAACAGAGTAATCTACCATTTTGATAATCTACTTTCTGATCTGGCAATAAACGTATGGAATTATCTGTATTATTCTTATTTGTCACCTCAACCGCACCCTCCATAAGCGCAGTGGTAAAATCTTCCGAATCTTTATATGCCTTTACATTAAATTTAGTACCCAACACTTTGATATCAAAACCATCCGTATGTACGATAAATGGTTTCTCCACATCATGGGTAACTTCAAAATAGGCCTCTCCATCCAATTCGATCTCACGTTTTTCCCCTGTAAAATAAGCAGGATATGTCATATGGGAACGTGCGTTCAACCAAACATTAGTACCATCCGGTAACTGAATATTTGCACGCTGACCTACTGGTACACTAATAGTATTTGTTGCCAAATAAATTTCTTCCATTTTCCGGGAATAGAAATAAGCACCTACAACAAACATGATCGCGGCCACAGCCGCTATTTTACTGAACTCGACAAATAAATAGGAGAGTCGTTTCCTCCTCACAGGTACAATCCGATCATTCGGAATCTCTCCAGAAATAATCATAGCATCAAAGATCATCCGTTCTTTAAACAATCTACTTGTATGCTCCTCTGATTCTGAAATCCATTGCTTAATTTCAGTCTTCTCTGCAGGAGTCACCTTTCCGCCAAAAAATCTATGTAGCAAGTCTTGATCCATACCTTTTACAATTTCCTCGTTTATAAGTAAAGCAAACGAACTGAGATAAACCCTAAATCGAAATATGGATTTTTTCAACTTTTCTTGTTCAAAATAAAAATAGGGGAAAATAATCAGCTAACGCCTTTCTGAATATTTTTAAAGTCTTCGTTATATGATACTCTACACTTTTAACAGACAATCCCATAGTCATCGCAATTTCTTTATTCGTTTGGTTCTCATATCGACTTCTAATAAAAATCTCCCGGGATTGACTAGGCAAAGATTCTAAGGTCTTATCTATTAATTTATGCAGTTCTTTTGAAAACAGCATTTCTGGGTTACAGGCTTCCAATGTAGCGATACGTAATTGCAACTCCCACATATCCCGGTTTTGGAGATTCCGCTCCACATTTTCTCGTATTTTCTCCCTTTGTAAATAATTTAAGCATTTATTCTTTATGACCGTAAGAATATACGCCGGTATATTTAATTGGTTCACTAAAGTCCGTCTATTCTCCCAATAGTACATAAAGCTCTCTACAACTAAATCTTCCGCAATAAATTCATCTCGAACATAAGTCCAGGCAAAGTAAATAAAACGAGCCTTATATTCTCGGTATATTTCACTAAACATATTTTCGTCAGAAAATGCATCTTTCATAACAAAACATACTAAATTTATCCTTATATCATCCTTTATGAGGTAGAAGCAAAGATAAAAACAAATTCCACCGAAAATATTAATTATAGAAATAATTCCAATATATTTCATTTTGGGTAACAAAAACGCTACCCAAAATCTAGTTTCTTCTATCTTGATTACCGATCCGCCGGATAAACAATCCCCATCTGACGGCGTACCTCATCGATAATCTCCAGCGTGATCAAGGAGTTCTCATGGCTATTGATCTCGGACTCCCGCCGGCCGGAGAGGATAAGGTTGATAAATTCCGCTATCTCATAGTAATATTCATCCTTATCGACGCTCACGCTTATATCCTCCGGTACAGGTTCCGGACCTTTCCCCATCGCCGGAGCTAAACGGGGGAAATATGTCACTTTACTGATAATATTGATCCGATCCAAGGTCAAGTTCCCATCCTCCCCTTGTATCTCGGTAGGCAAAGAGGAATTAGCGATCTTGGAATAAAGCACCGTGGCGTTCATCCCCTCATACAAGAAATTCACGGCCCCTTGCCCGTCCGCTCCTGAGGACAGGACTATGCCCGAGGCATCTATCTTCTTTGGGCGACCAAACAAGACAACCATCGGATAGACCGTATAAATACCGATATCCATCATGGCCCCATTAGACAACTCCGGCTTGAAAGCGTTCAACACGATTCCTTCCTTGAACTTATCATAACGGGAGGAATACTGGCAATAGCAGGCGAAATAACGACGAACCGTACCTACACGCCCAAGATTCTCTCGCACGGCAAGAAAGTTCGGCGTAAGCGTAGGCTTCATCGCCTCCATCAACGTGACATTATATGTACGGGAAGCCTCGATCATCGCACGTACTTCTTTCGCGTTGGAAGCGAAGGGTTTCTCGCAAAGAACATGCTTGCCATAGCTCATGCAAAGAATACTCTGGGAGGCATGAAGGAAGTTCGGGGAGGCAATATACACAGCGTCGATCAACGGGCTTTTCGCCATCTCCTCCAAGGAGGTAAACGTATACGGTATATTATGTTTCGAGGCGAAAGCATCCGCCGTCTCCTGAGTTCTCGAATATACAGCTACCAGTTCAAAACGCTCATCCTGCCGGGCTCCGGCAATTACCCAATCACTTATGAAATTGGTTCCGACTACACCAAAACGTACTTTATCCATATTCTATCGTATTATGTTCTTTATTTACAAATGTACGATTTCTGTTTAACATAAATACTCCGTGGAAATGTTATTGTATCTATAAAATGGATAAGCCGCAGGAACTTTTTCGCGACGACGCTGTTTAATCTATACAATTTAAAACCGTTTTAAAACTAAATCAAGTATGAAAAGAATTGTATCTTTTATCGTCGTTCTCGCTGTCGCTATGTGCGGAATGACACAAGTAATGGCTCAAAAATCGATAACAAAGGAAGCCAAAAAAGTAGAGAGAGAAATCAAGAAACAAGAGCGTCTGGCACAAGATGCCGTAGAAGGCCAAGAAGAGTTTAACGCCGCTGTACAAGCTATCAACAACCAATCATTCGTATTGGAGGCTAACAACATACAACCGATGAACGGACAGGTATTCTACGTAAATTCAAATACGAACTTCGTATCTTTGAATGACGGACAGGCTATGGTCCAGATCGCGTCCAACTCTCCGTATCCCGGTCCTAACGGATTAGGTGGTATCACCGTACAAGGTAGCGCCTCCAATATCCAGACCAAGCAGGATGACAAGGGCAATGTTTATCTGAACATGAACGTACAGGGTGTGTTTATCTCCGCTACCGTTAGCTTGATGCTTACCAACGGAACAAACAACGCAACCGTTACCGTAGACCCGAACTTCTCCGGTAGAAACTTGAGAATGACCGGTACCCTACTTCCGTACTCACAATCGAACATTTTCCAGGGAACAACATATTAATCATGTCCAACTTTTCTATAATAAGGAAGGCGGTGCTCCGTGAGGAACATCGCCTTCGAACTATTTATAGATAGCCTTATCTCTTATTTACGGAAAGGAGCCTTTACCACTTGAGCCTTCAAGTTCTTATTACGCACCTTGATAAAGATATCCGTACCAGCTTTCGCAAACTCAGGTTTCACGTATCCCATACCGATCCCCTTCTTCAATACCGGAGACATCGTACCGGAAGTAACCACGCCAATTACATTCCCTTCCGCATCGGCGATCTCATAGCCATGACGGGGAATTCCCTTTTCCTGCAACTCGAAAGCACACAACTTACGGGTTACGCCCTCTTTCTTCTGACGCTCCAATTCCGCACGATTCGTAAAGTTCTTACCCTCGGCGAACTTCGTGATCCAGCCTAAACCAGCCTCGATCGGAGAAGTCGTATCATCCAAATCATTTCCATACAAGCAGAAGCCCATCTCAAGACGAAGTGTATCACGTGCTCCCAAACCGATCGGCTTGATCCCTTCCGGCTTTCCAGCCTCGAAGATAGCGTTCCAAATCGTCATCCCATCACTCGGATAGAAATACAACTCGAAGCCACCCGCACCGGTATAACCCGTATTGGAGATAATCACGTTCTTGCAACCGGCGAACTCACCCGTTATGAATGAATAGTAAGGAATAGAAGATAAGTCAACCGGAGTAAGACGTTGAAGAACCTCTTGTGCCTTCGGGCCTTGGATAGCCAATTGAGCCGTACGGTCGGAAGAATTCTCCAACTCGGCACCTACCGTATTATGGCTTACGCACCAATCCCAATCCTTGTCAATATTACCGGCGTTTACGACCAGCAAATATTTCTCCGGCTCGTAATGATATACCAAAAGGTCATCCACGATACCTCCCTTGTCGTTCGGGAAGCAAGTATATTGAGCCTTACCAAGCGGCAAGACAGAAGCGTCGTTAGAAGTTACGCTTTGAATGAAAGCCAAGGCGTTCGGGCCTTTTACCCAAAACTCGCCCATGTGGGAAACATCAAACACACCTACACCATTCACTACAGTCATGTGTTCGTCGATAATTCCGGAATATTCGATAGGCATATTGAAACCTGCGAATTCGTGCATCTTTGCGCCCAAGGCGACATGCACGTCGGTAAACGGAGTTGTTTTCATGTAATTATTGCATTTAAGATTTACGAGCCGATAGCTCTATGATTTTTATAACTGTTTCCATACTCTTCTCCAACGAACGAACGGGCAAGAACTCATAACGTCCGTGGAAATTCAGGCCTCCCGCGAAAATATTCGGGCAAGGCAATCCCATAAACGACAGGCGGGCACCATCCGTACCTCCCCGGATCGGTTTCACGATCGGTTCTACCCCAACGGAGGTCATCGCCTCAAACGCCAAATCAACGATATGTTTCTGGGACTCCACAACCTCGCGCATATTGTAATATTGATCCCGAAGCTCTAAATGCGCACATCCCGGATGCGCTTCATTCATCTTATCAACCAACGTACGAAGCAATTCTTTCTTCTCCTCGAACAACTTCCGGTCATGGTCACGGATGATGTAAGATAGAGTAGCTTCCTCGACTGAACCGGTCATACCGGTCAAATGGAAGAATCCCTCATAACCAGTCGTATGCTCCGGACGTTGCTCGGCCGGCAACCAAGAAGCAAACTCGATCGCACGCAAGGAAGCGTTTTGCATCTTATCCTTGGCGTATCCCGGATGTACGTTCAAGCCCTTGAAGATAATTTTAGCGCCGGCGGCATTGAAATTCTCATATTCCAACTCACCGATTTGTCCACCGTCAATCGTATATCCCCAATCACAACCGAACTTCTCCACGTCGAAATGATCGGCACCTTGTCCGATTTCCTCATCCGGGGTAAAAGCGATACGGATCTTACCGTGCTTGATCTCCGGATGATCCTTCAAATATTGCATAGAGGCGACGATAGCGGCTACACCTCCCTTATCATCGGCACCTAATAAAGTCTTACCATTCGTTACGATAATATCCTGTCCCTTATAATCTGAAAGCTCTGGGAACATCGATTGAGATAGTACAACATTTTCTTCCGCATCCAAGACAATATCACCACCCAGATAAGTCACGATACGAGGCTGGACATTCTTACCCGACATATCCGGACTCGTATCCAAATGAGCGATAAAACCGATAGTCGGGATTTTCTCGTCCGTATTAGCCGGCAGAGTAGCCATTACATAACTATTCTCATCCAAGGAGATCTCCTCCATACCGATCGCTTCCAATTCCTTCACCAAAGCCTCGGCAAAGACACGTTGTCCCTGCGTACTAGGAGTCGTACCCGTCTCCTCGTTCGACTGGGTATCGAACGTAACGTACTTTAAAAATCTATCTAAAACTGTCATAACTCACTCTTTTTAGCCATTAAAACATTGCAGGCATAAAAGTAGGTAAAATTTTTCTAAAAACAGCTTGAACCATCAAAGCAATGCGTACAAACCTTACACTTAGGAAGGTCGATCGCCTCCACCAAGGTTTCCAACGTATTAAACTTCAAGGAACTCAACCCGAAACGCTCGGCGATAATTCCGACCATCTTCTTATATTCCGGAGAGTCTGTCGTAGCATATTTATCCAGATTCTTATTCTCATCCCCTTCCAATTCCTTGATAATCTGACGAGTTATCAACTCCAAAGGACTCTTGGAAGAAGTAAAACCGATAAACGGGCAACTATAAATCAATGGAGGGCAAGCGATACGCATATGTACCTCTTTCGCCCCATAATCATATAAGATCTTCACGTTATCACGAAGCTGTGTACCACGCACGATCGAGTCGTCGCAGAAAAGGATGCGTCTGCCTTCCAGCATCGCACGGTTCGGTATCAATTTCATCTTAGCCACCAAGGAACGCATCTCTTGGTTAGCCGGGGTAAAACTACGAGGCCACGTCGGTGTATACTTAGCGATAGCCCGATGATAAGGCACCCCCTTACCTTCCGCATACCCCAAAGCCATACCCACACCGGAGTCCGGTATACCACAAGCGCAATCCACCTCCGAGTCATCCTTCTGCCCCATCTTATAGCCACTCATAAACCGGACATCCTCCACGTTCTTTCCCTCATAGCAAGAAACAGGGAATCCATAATATACCCAAAGGAAAGAGCAGATCTGCATCCCTTCATTCGGTTTACGCATCTGCTCCATACCATCGGCACGCAAACGGACGATCTCGCCCGGGCCTATAAATTTCTCGATCTCATAATCCAAGTTCGGAAGACTGCTGGACTCGCTGGTCGCCGCATAAGCCCCGTCTTTCCTTCCGATTACGATCGGCGTACGCCCCCATTTGTCACGGGCAGCGATAATACCATCCTCCGTCAGGAGCAACATGGAGCAAGAGCCCTTTATCTTATTGTAAACATTCTCAATGCCCTCCACGAAGTCCTTGCCTTGTGTAATCAGCAAAGCGACTAACTCCGTCTGATTCGTTTTTCCTGAACTCAATTCCGAAAAATGCATATTCGCCTTCAATAACTCATCCTCCAATTCGTCCAAGTTATTGATCTTCGCCACCGTCACGATCGCGAATTTTCCTAAGTGAGAGTTGATAACGATTGGCTGCGCATCCGTATCGCTGATAATACCGACCCCGGCATTTCCTTTGAATTTAGGAAGCCCCGGTTCAAACTTGGTGCGGAAATAAGAATTCTCCAGATTGTGGATCGAACGCGTAAATCCTTCTTCCTTATCGTACGTAGCCATACCGCCTCTGCGGGTTCCTAGATGAGAATTGTAGTCCGTACCATAGAATAAATCCGTAATACAGTCTCCATTAGAAATAGTTCCGAAAAAACCACCCATTGTTTTTTATGTTTGTATTTATGTTTGAGACCGCAAAGTTACAAGTTTATTTATATATGTTCCAAAATTTACTTCATAACGTTTATTATCATCGGCAATAAAAAAAGGATACCCCTTTTCGGGATATCCTTTTCCTTATTCTTTGGTCGCAGAAACTTAAGCCTCAGCAACAACTTCTTTTACAGAAACAAATGATCTGTTTTCTTTTCCTCTACGGAAAGTAACAACGCCATCTACCAACGCATACAACGTATGATCCTTACCGATACCTACGTTCTCGCCCGGATGATGAACCGTACCTCTTTGACGAACGATGATGTTACCAGCTTTAGCAACCTCACCACCAAAAAGCTTAACACCTAATCTTTTACTTTGTGATTCACGGCCGTTCTTAGAACTACCCACACCTTTCTTATGTGCCATTTCTTTTCTTCTCCTTTAAACGTTAAGCAATAACTTCTTTAATACTCACCTCAGTGAACTGCTGACGGTGACCGTTCAATTTACGGTAACCTTTTCTTCTCTTCTTGTGGAATACCAGCACCTTGTCACCTTTTACCAGCGGAGATAATACCTCACATACTACCTTTGCGCCCTCTACAGTAGGAACACCCACTGTTACCTCACCGTTGTTATCTACTAACAACACCTTGTCAAACTCCACAACAGCACCGCTTTCTGCGTTCTGAATGTGATGAACGAACAATTTCTTGCCTTGCTCAGCCTTGAACTGTTGTCCGTTAATTTCTACGATTACGTACATCTGTCTTAAAATCTTTTAAACAGGTTAGGTCCCGGGGGTGGGCTCCGTCTCCGGCTCCACTTATTTACCCTCTGCGGAAAATCGAGTGCAAAGATAGAGTTTTTTATTTAATTCCACAAACATCTTCTTGAACTTTAAAAAAAACACGCATAAGACGATGGGAATACAGAGCTTTTTACTACCTTTACAACTAATAATATATTACTATTATCCAAATAGAGATGCAAGAAACAAACAATATGTTATCAGTTCTTGACAGCTATACACTAGACAACCCGGATGAGATCGCTAAAGAAATAGCCAACGACTTCCGCAAGCGACGTATAGAGAAGAATCTGACACGCGAACAAGTGTCGGAGAAGGCAGGTGTAGCAGTCAGCAATATCGTGCGATTTGAACAGAAAGGCCTTATCTCACTCAAGAACCTTATCGGCATAGCAATGGCATTAGGTTACACTTCGGAGATAAAGAACCTTTTTTCCGAACCAAAATACTCCACCATGGAGGAGCTACTACAAATCCGCAAGAATACCAACAAGAAAAAAGTACATAAGTAATGAGAATCAAAAAAATAGAAAGACTTATCGTAAAGTATCACGAACAGATAGTCGGGACGCTTTCGCTCACTCCCGACAACAAACAGTGTGCCTTTGAATACGATAAAGCATGGCTTTCCAACGGTTTCAGTATATCCCCATTGGAACTGCCGCTGAAACCGGGATTGTTCATCGCAAAGCCCTCACCTTTTTATGGAAATTTCGGCGTTTTCGAAGACAGTCTGCCCGACGGCTATGGTCGCTACCTCTTGCATAAGACCTTGCTCAAAGAAGGCATCAACGATACCCAATTGTCAGCGCTCGACCGTCTAAGCCTAGTGGGAAATGGGGGTATGGGAGCACTCATATACGAACCGGAAACCACCATAGGCATTTTGCATGAGGCCCTTGATTTCGATCTGCTGCAAGAAAAAGCCTTGGAAGTGTTGCATGAGAAAAACGACGATGACGTAGAACTTCTTCTTTTCAACAGCCGAAATAGCGGCGGATGCAGACCCAAGGCATTGTTCTCCAACAATGAAGGGCATTGGATGGTGAAGTTCCGCCATACATACGACCCTCAAAACATGGGATTGATAGAATTTCATTACAATGAGTTAGCACGACAATGTGGCATCCACGTTCCGGACTTCAAACTGACCAACGGTAAATATTTCACGACACGCCGCTTCGACATCTCGCAAGAAGGAGAACGTTTGCATACAGTCACAGCCGGAGGGCTACTTAACATTCCACTATCCAACCCAATTCTCGATTATAGCAACTTACTGGCCCTAACTGGCTATCTAACGCAGAATCCTTTAGAAGTGGAAGAAATGTTTCGTCGTATGGTTTTCAACTATTTCACGGACAACAAAGATGATCATTGCAAGAATTTCAGTTTTACAATACAGAAAAGTGATACCGACACATGGCAATGGCATCTTGCTCCCGCCTACGATCTCACCTTATGCACAGAAGGTTATAATGGCGAACATGCGACTTCGGTCAATGGTACCGGACATCCCACCATTCAAGACATGATAACCATCGGCGCTAAAAGCAAGATGAATAAACCGCACTGCATGCGAATCATTGAAGAGGTTAGAGCTGGTTGCGGAGATTTGTTGCGGAACAAAGACTGGGAGTAATTTCGATGACAGGTAAGTACTCATTTACCTCCACTACCCTTGTTTTTCAACACCGCATTCACTACCATAGAACAGCTATCAGACTTCTCAGACCCGAAATATCCATACACTACACTGTTCATCTGACAGAAACAGACGATTGAGAGCTGATGCGGAACTCCCTCACGTTGATAACGACCCTATAGGTCCTTAAAATTTATACCTGTTGCCATATCTTTTTTATTGATCGGGAACGAAGGTCGAGATTTAATTTAGATAGGACAAAGAAGCAATTGAGTACTTACCCCTTCCGTCACATTCTCTATTAAAACTTCACAAACGCCACGATGTTGCCCACATAGACCATCGACTTCAGTTTGTTCCCCTTCCCTACCATCAAGAAATACCCAAAGAAGATCACCATCGGGTGGAAAGTATTACTTTATGCTTTCAAAAATAGAATCCACAATCTTATTCATTTGGTCAGGATTATTCGTTTGAATTTTATATGAACCTTTTAATCTTGCATTATGACCTAATTCAACATCAATGTCACTATCGCCTATCATATATGAGGCAGATAAATCTATATTATAATTTTTTTCTGCATCCAAAATCATTCCAGGCTTGGGTTTGCGGCAATTACAATTGATTTTTAGTTCGGGGATTTCACCTTCAAAACCTTTGTCTGGATGATGGGGACAATAATATATTGCATCAACATAGGCTCCTAATTTACCAAGCTCAGTTGCCATCTTTCTATGAATTTCAGCCAATTGCTCAACTGAAACTTCGCCCCTTGCAATCACTGGCTGGTTTGTAACCACAATTGCAAGATAACCGGACTCATTAATTTTACGGATTGCTTCTGCGATACCAGGGAGCAGTTCGAAGTCTTCGATGTTTCTGAGAAAACCTACATATTTGTTGATGGTTCCGTCTCTGTCAAGAAATATCGTCTTTTGAGGATTTGACAGGTTTCTGGCTTTTACCACTCCCGAAAGAAAATCTTTTCTCACAGTCTCAAATCGGTCAGGAGTTCCCATATCCTTGACATATTCAGGGCTGTCGTAGCAAAACATTTTACTAGCTCCGGCAAGTGGTTTTAACAAATCGCGGTCCAGGTCCACCTTGCATATCTTCCCATCGGTACCAACCTTACCTATGGATTCGACATCAAATTTACAATTCTCAAGAATCTTTGGATTTATAACATGGAGTCCGGCATTAACACGATTATTGTAGTATTTCGGCCTTTCATCTTCTTTTGTAAGCCATGCCAAAACCTTATGGCTATCGTCTGCAATAATAAGACCACTGTCGTATGGATGACTGTTGGGGTGCGTAAACAGAGTGACTAAACCACCAGACTCTTTGTGAAAGTTGACAAAACGGTTAAAATCTATGTCAAATATGGCATCGGCATTGAGCAGCAGAAAATCATCGGTCAACTTATCCCTTAATTTATAAAGTGCTCCGGCATTACCTAATGGCACTTCTTCATTGAAATATTCGATTTTTACGCCAAATGGTTTCCCCGTTGCCGGGGATATTCTGGATCCGTCTCCAAAATAATCCATTATAACATGCCCAAGATGAGAGACAGTTATAATTATATCATCGAATCCCTGCCGTCTAAGGCACTCAATTTCATGCTCAAGTACGGGACGGTCATCAATCTTAATCATAGGTTTAGGAATATCATGGAACAATGAGGAGATTCTTGTTCCCTTTCCACCTGCCATAATCACAACTTTCATAGTAAGCTATTTCAAGGATTGTTCACCGAATATTTCCTGTTCCACAATACAGCAGATTATATGGCCAATCAAAGTCTGACATTCCTGAATACGGGGGGTTGAGTCACTGGGCACTTTAATTACCAAGTCGAAATCATCCATTTTGCATGGCTTTGAACCAGTAAGTGCTATAGTATAAATGCCCTTACGGTGACATTCTGGTAATGCCTCAACGAGATTCTTGGAATTTCCTGATGTGGATATTCCAATGAAAACATCCCCCTCGTTACCTTGCGCCTGAACCTGTCGGGCAAACAGACGATCATAGCCATAATCATTACCGATAGCGGTGAGTATCGAGGTATCGGTTGTAAGGGCTATTGAGGGAAGCCCTGGACGGTCGAAATAAAACTTGCTGACAAACTCACCCGCAAGATGCTGTGCATCAGCGGCACTTCCACCGTTGCCAGCGAACAAGGTCTTTTTGCCATTTCGATATGCTTCCACGCATATCTGTGCCGCTTTAGCAATCACGTCACAAACTCTATTGTCCGACAGCAATTGCTGTTTAATTTCAGCACTGGCTGAAATCTGTTCTCTGATTATATCCTTTGCATTCATACTTTATCTGACTCATAAATTTTCCAACCATGCGCCCCTCCATCTGTAAACTGGAACGGCATTACAAATCCTGAAAGCCCATTTAAAGCGCTGATTACATCTTTCTTCTTTGTTGGTTCGACCATAAACATGATAAATCCTCCACCTCCGGCTCCGCTTACTTTACCTGACATAGCTCCGGCAGGAATCGCCACATCAAATGCTTCTTGAATCATGGGATTGGAAATGGCATTTGCCATTTTCTTTTTGTTTACCCACCCCTTGCCGAGAATTTCGGCAAAAGCGTGCATATCACCTTTAAGCAATGCGAGCTTCATATCCACTGCCGATTGCTTAATCTGATGCATGGCTTCTATAGCCTCGCTATTGCCCTTAGATGTGTTCTCTTTCTGCTCATTGATAATTTTGGCACTGCTTCTGGATGCCCCTGTAAAATAGAGTACAATTGATGCCTCAAGCTCATCGACAATCCAACGTTTGATCTTTAGAGGATTAACAATAACTAAATCTTCCTTAAGAAATTCCATATAGTTGAAACCACCAAACGCAGCCGCATACTGATCTTGTTTACCACCGGATAGACCTAAATCCTTGCGTTCAATCTCGTATGCAAGCCGGGACGTTTCGTAATCTCCCAATGGAAGGGATAGCCATTCGATAAAGGCTTTAAGGATACACACGACCATCGAGGAGGACGTTCCGAGACCGGAGCCAATAGGAGCATCGTTATATGTAGTGATTCTAAAACCTTTTAATTGCGAATGATAATCCCTTATAATACGGTTATATACCCCCTTTATAAGAGAAGCCTCACCATCAATCTCTAAACTTTCAGAGAGATGGTAGTTTTTAAAACAGCTTGCATCATATGAATTTATTACAATTTCATCTTCAGCAATCTCCTCTATTGTGCAATAAGTATAAAGGTTGATGGTTGCATTAAGCACTAATCCCCCATAAATATCACTGTAAGGAGACACGTCACTGCCCCCTCCAGCCAAACCAAGCCGAAGAGGGGATTTGCTTCTTATTATCATGATTTATAGATATTTTAATATTTTAACACTTGTTATAAGCCTCTTAATTCTAAATAGTTTTGGTTCCATTATCAGACGCCATACCCCTTCCAATCCACATCTCTGAATAAATTTTGGGGCTCTATTTACCTCTCCAGACAGAAATTCAAATGTACCACCGCACGCAATACCCCATTTAACTCCTAATTTATTTAGGAAAGCATAGTTATCATTTAACCAATGTTCTTGTTTTCCAAAACCAAAACCTACAAAAATAATATGGGGAGCGAAATCTTCTAATCTTCTATTAATTTCCATAGAATTACTCTTAGAAAATGGATACTTTTCATAAGGAGAAGAATATCCTGTAATATGAAGTGTTGGGTATATCTCATTAATTCTATCAACAGCTTTTTTGTTTGAAATATCTTTCCCTCCTAAAAAAAATACTCTCAAATCATTTTTATTAGCCCATTCGCAGAAGTCATACACCACATCGCATCCAGATATTTTTTTTATCTCAATGTTCGGGTATTTTTTCTGATATATCCATAGTGGTATTTGGCCGTCTATTGTGGTATGATAACTATTCACAATAGATAATAGCTGGTGATCTTGATTACCTCTTACTATACATTCTGCATTTATAGGGATCAAAATCTGTAATTCATCCCATATAGTGAACAATTTATTCTTATTTATATCAGTAATATTAATATTACAAAGTTGCATTATATTATATTATATTATTTATATTTTCTGCAATTGTTTTATCCAGTACATTATCTGTCTCTTATACACATCTGACGCTGCCGACGACTAGTCGA
>OWHZ01000131.1_pt1 | contig 53879 bp, 81 predicted proteins | sample 1732651 | NCBI WGS metagenome assembly OWHZ01 (sample SAMN05065738, study PRJEB22554) | human gut metagenome | biome: ENVO:2100002; feature: ENVO:00000062; material: ENVO:00002003 | host: Homo sapiens | place: USA
TGTGTATAAGAGACAGATCTAAAGTAATATTAGTAGGTAGTTTTACTCTTTTTTTATCGTACATATTTTTACTTTAATAAAGATAGTTCTCTATCTAGTACTTTTCTGAAAACAGCTTCATCATCAATTGAACAAACTCCACCATGTAGTTCACCATCACTAGGACTATATGGTTTAATTGTACGTATATATTTATCTTCTTTACCACTTAATGAAAAGCTCCATACTTCTCCTCCACGGATATCATATGATTCTTTGTAGTATAATAGATCTCTTTCATAGTCAAAACCTTCAACTAGAAACAATCTATTGAAATTAATATCTACTACATATGTATTAGGTTTAATATCCTTAATATTAGGTATAATTAAATCTAACAGATCACTAATCATATAGTGTAAATAGTCAAATCTATTTTTATTTCCAATTTTAGTTAATTCTTTCTCTAAGAAACTTTTTTCATTATCAGTAAGTTCTCGCTCTCGCTTAATCTTTCTGAATTTACGTAATTTTCTGATAGTCATAACTATAGATTTTAATGTGATATGCAGAGAAACCAATCTCTGCATACCTAAACTAACTAACAGGAATCTAACCTGTGTAATCATTGATCCAATGATTAATATAACTAACATCGCAACTCTTGGTCTACACGTGTACGGCGTGAGCACGCTCGATTGAACATGATTAGTTATACTCGCTATCACACTTGCGTATAGTTAGTCGATTAACGCGCTAATCTAAAAAATATCTTAATCCTCTTCCTCTACATCATCATTAAACAAACGGGAAATCATCCGCAGTTTGTGTGCAGCATCTCCTGTAGTTAAACATTCACCTCTACCGATATAAATATCTTGTTTGGTTTCTGTATATTTAACTGAAGCAGATGCTCCCATACAGGGATCTACGTAGAATTTAGCAGCTCTGAATTTGAACATCCAGAATCTAAACATCCACGAAGATACTGAAGTTAGAATTAATGGTTTAATTAGAGTTTCCTCTGGCTTCTTTACCATTACTTCTACATGCAACAAGTCAATATCTTCACCTCTATAGGATCCAACGTTTTTAGTATCTGTATAAACAGAAATACCAATTCTATAACCTTGATCCTCTAGATAATCAACAAGTCGCATTACTGTATAAGCTCTGATCATTAATGATTCAGAGCTACACCAGGAATTTTCACAAATACAAACATGTAAATTAATAAACTTACCTTGTCCAGCACCGTGATTTCGTATACGTTTTTTCATGGCAGGCATCCGTTCTAAGAACCGATCATAATTCATATCATCGCCATCAAATTCGTCATACTTATATTCCTTTCTTGAACCTCCAAGAAATAAATCTTCTTCGATTTTCTTAAGATTATCTAGACCTTCTTTGTAAGAAAACTTACTTTCTAGAATCTTTTCTCTAGATAGACCTACCCATTCTGGATCGTTTCGTCTATCCATTTCTTCCCATATATTCAGTCGACCGGTTTCTTCAACTTTGTCGGCTTCAATATAGAACTGTTCTACACTTGGTAACTTAATAGATAAATTCATTATGCTGCATATTTAACTTGATAACGATCATTAGTTGATAGTGGATTGTTTAAACGATCAAACACAATTCGTTTTTCATTATCAGACCAGTTAATAATTAATCGGTCTTTCCAATCAGCAAAATAGTTATTCTTCATTGTATGACCTGCTTGAATCATACGAGTAGAAGCAATACGGCGTAACTGTTCATCTTTAATGATGCAACGAAGTGAGTTAACATAACTAACAACCTCTTCATCATATTGAGATTCAAACTTGTCAGAGTAATTAACATCAATAATACCTCCAACAAATCGGTCAATAGTTGATGCATCTAACTGGTTATTAGCTACATACTGACGATCAGCACCATTACCAAATGTATTTGAAGTAGCAATAATAATGCACTCCGGATGACGATGAACAAGACCTGTTGTAGTCTCAATTTCACCATTCGCTAGAGCGGCATTACATACCTGTGCTACAGCAGGATCCAATGCAGTAAACTCGTCAATAAGAATTACAGACGGTTTATTATAATACTCGCTGAATTTCGTACTTTCTCGTTCCGGATACTTATATCCTACAAACTCAGTTGCAGAAGTACCGATACCACAAGAAATACACAAGTAAGGAAGATTAAGTTGTTTTGCTACATTACGAGCAATAGTTGATTTACCACAACCTGCTGGTCCTACCATCCAAATGTTTGTTACACCAGATTCGATAGTCTTAAGTAGTTTTTCTTCAGGTTCAAGTTTAGCAAAGTCAATAGCTTTTGCTTTAAATTCTTCCTCTGCTTTACGCTTTTCTTCCTCTTTCTTCTTTCTTTCTTCTTCCTGTTTCTCAGCTTCTTCTATAGCTTTTTTCAATTCTTCGAGTTTAGACTGTAAATCACTATAACTACGTAACTGGATACCTGATTTAGAAGTTTTATATTCAGTTCCACTTTCACTACGTAATGTGAATTTGTATCCTCCTTTTGTTACATTCTTATCTACAGCAACAACAAGAAAGAATCCTGTAGGATTTACTCGTATAGATTTTCCTTCTTTGCCTTTAATACTACTATTAATAGTAGCAAAGATAGTATCACCTACTTTTAAATCTTTTATTGATGTTTTACTTTTTACATCAATAAAATCATCACAGTTAGGTTTTTCCTTTCTGGTAGGAGGAGTAGGATCTCCCGATCCATCTTCTCCATTAGTTGGTGTAGTACTAGCTTCTTCAAAAGGAGCGTTCCCTTGAAAAGTAGTTACATTACATAGTTTTTCAATCTCAATCATGATATGATAAAATTTGTAAATAATTCGATAAATAAAAACGTGGAGAGAGTAGTGGAATCGAACCACTCCCTGTTTAAGCATAATTTACTCAATTAATGAATTAAACTGTCCTAAATATGATACAGATTTTTATAATCTTATCGCACCTTGCAGACGCACTCTCTCGTTGCCGTTATTCTTCTATTAGAACGGCAATTGATTAGGGTTTGAATCTTCTCCTGAAGTAAAATCATTTGTAGTAAATGAATTAACAGAAGAAGTACCCATAGCATTCAGTGTAAGTGAAGTAGCCAAATTTGTTACTGTCTTTTCACTGTCTGCTGTTACCGGTTTTGTGAATTGGTCAATACCTAATTCAACAATAGCGGATGCAGAACCTTCTGGTAATACCATAGGTTCGATAAATGTATACTTTGCATACGAAGGCAAAGTAGTATAACCATCTTTATTATAAACTACTTTAACACGTAAGAGCTTGGACTTGTCTGCATTATTAAGATATGTTACTACCTCGTTTGCAAATTCTTCAAAGCTAGTACCATTAAAGACTAGTTCTTCATTCTTATAGAAACAAAGCAAAATCTGCATCATACGCGAAAACTGAGTATCTTCTTTTGCTTGAAGCTGTTCGTCAGTCATACCTTCGAACTTAGTAGGCTTCCACTCTGTTTGCGTAAGAGTTGCTCCTTCCTTCTCGAAAGTGATTTCCAAGAAATCTTTTCCGGTAGGAGATTTGGCTACTCTTGCTGATTTTAATGTTACGTTTTCGATAATTCCTGTAGGAATAAACTTTACATCTTTCTTTGCTATTGTTAAGGCTCTTTCTTTACTATACATGTTCTTTCTAATTTATTTATTCTGGTAAAAATATTTTATCCCAATGAACGGTTACTTCATTGTTTTCATTGCTATCTGCAATTGCTATTTTCTGTCCTCTAAGATGTGGAGCTCGTGCCTCTCTTACTGAGTTATCGCCACCCTCGAACGAAATTATAGTTTCATTCTTTTTACGGTATACATAACCTACAGCATCGGCTTCCCCGCAGACAATATCACCTAAACGTCCAACAAGGTCAATAGCCATTTCTGTGAGCTCTTCTCCATCTTTATTGATCATCTTATCTTTAGTATGACCAATTAGGATAAAGTTATCACATAGTTCCTTGAACATATTAATAACTTTCTTTACAGCTTCTCTAATATAGAGATATCCAGCACCATTAGGTAACTGTCTAACATCTTCTCCTTTGAATGATTTACCCATTGGAGTTTGTCTATACAGAGATGCTGCAAATGGTAGACATATCTCCTCTAAACGAGTGGCATTATCAATTGCAATATACTTATAAGGTCTCTTACCAGTCTCTGCAATCTTCTGTCTAATAGCATTTGCGATTTCTCCAAGATCATTAACTGTTCTAGCCTGAATTGAGAGGGCTTCGAGAAATTCGGAGCCACCCTCTAAATCGACTATAAGACAGCCATCTAACTTAGAAATCAATGTAGTTTTACCAGATTTTGGTTTGCCAAATAAGATCAGAAATCTCAATATTTTCTATATAAGACGCTACTCTTATATACGTTCTCTTATGAACTGCTGCATATCACTATGCAGATAAGACTATATCTTCGTCTCTTATGAGACGTTCTCCTTTTCCATCCACAATCACTTTGGATGTACTCCCTTCCGGGATAGTCGTTGAACTTTCCGGTTTACCGGCTTAGCTGCTGATTGTCTTCACTATTGCATGGTCAGAGTTTCCAGCAATTAAGAGAAATTCTATTATATATCACTATACAATAGCCCAGTTATCTAGGATTCTGTACCTTTGGCGCATTCTTTTCAGTAGGTAGTACTAACATATTTGTTTTGTTAGATACTGCTTTACGTTATCTGAAAGAATCTGAAAAAGTTATCTGAAAGAATCTGAAAAAGTTATCTGAAAGAATCTGAAAAAGTTGAGTAAAGTAGTATAATTAAAGATTAATTACGGTTGTAGTTTTGTTTACCACCATGATGAAATTCAGAACGAATTTTCTTTGATATGGTGATAGATTTTCCAAACAATAAACATTGTTACGCTTCGGAATGATTGTGTTACCAACCTGAACATACGAATCATATTCTCGTACCGGAAGTCCTCCGATTTTATAGTCATACCCACGAGGTAGATTACACATCTCTGCATAATCATGCAATTTCTTTAATGCACGTTCAAAATCTGTTGCAAGATTATAATTACAACAGTTATTATTAAACGGACACATACATTTAGACACGTGATAGCGCGGATTACATCCAAAGCCTACACGTTCTCCCGGACCGATATACTGATAACTTGTTTCAGTCTCAGGTCCATCAATACCGTCAATAGTCAATTCAGGATATGAATTATTCAGTTGATTTAACAAATACTGTTTGTATATGCCACGAGCGTCTGTTTTTTTATTCGGAAGTGTAATTGTAAAAGATTTCATTTCAGCCTAATTTTAAAGTAAATAAATAATCTCTTGCATTTTATTTTTCGACTAAGTTGCCATATTTCAACTCGTTCTCGAATTCTAGTATGAATGGTTCTCCATCTCTTACTTTAAGAAAATGAAGATACACTTTATCTTTTACAGGTAGACGGTCTATACCATAAGCTGTTATATTCAACAACTCTGGTCGAGATAGAGCTGTCACATAGTCGCTAGCCTGAAAAATAGCATCAGATACTGCAAGATCGCTACGCATTGGATAATGCATAGAAGGGTTGTTAATACGATCCGGTTGTTCAATATTTCGATTCATCTGTGAAATCTGTATAATACTCGTATTAGAAAGCTTCTTTTTACGAATAAACATTTTCTGTAAATCGACAATAGTACCTCTTTCAGATTCACCTTGGCCCTCTACAAGCAGAGCATGGTCAAGTATAACTATAAGCCATTTGCCTTTAGCTATATTCTCGTGAAAGTAATCAATAGTTTTTTCCATGTTCTCTACAGTACTTGGCGTATCAATATAATATATTGGATACTTCTTGATCTTATCTGCAACTTCTTCAATTTTGTTGAATTCAGTATTAGATAGACTTTGATCAGAACTATAGAGTTCTGCTGTAGTTTTTCTCAATTTATTACTGAGTTTTCTACCTACCTGTCTGTAAGATAACATTTCATAACTAAAAGATAGGATAACTATCTCTTGATCCGGATTTAAATCAATTAAGTCAGTTTCAAGTGTATTTGCAAATGCAGATTTACCACTACCACTGCCTCCAGCAATAGTGATAATCATATTTGGCTCAATACCACCACAACATACTTTATTAAACTTATTCCATCTAGTCTTAAGTGGAATAATAGTTTTGTCTTTTCTCTTACGGATGTATTCTAACGATTCATCAGCTACTTCAGAAATAGACTTGAATGGCAAAGTATTAAAGGATTTTTGTTCCATACTGGGCCTCCTTTGCTTGTTGTGATAGTTGCATTTCCTCTTCGTAACACTCCCACTCGTGTTGAGTGAGCCATTTCCACATCGTCTTCATATAACCTAACTTACCAGAAGTTACTTTATTGTCAATCTCCCACTTCAGACATCCTAACAGGTAGTCATGCATAGCTCTTGATTTTCCAATGATTCTATTATACTCTTTACGACATTTGTTTACATTAGCCCTTAAGAACCCTTTAGTTCCATCAGGTCTTATAACATAAACTGGAAATACTTCATAGAATTCATCAAACATACTTTCTTTTTCACTCTTAGTTACTTCAGTAAGTTGTTCAGATGCTCTATAAATTTTATTATCGTCAGTTATAGTCTCTACGATAATGTTACGTTGAATTAAGTCTTGTATCTCTTCGTCACTTACTCGGCTGAGAAGTTCGTGAACGTCTTGATGATTATTTTGATTTTCGCTCAATACAAGATTAATAAATACTAACTGATTTATTGATATATTGAATTTCTTCAACAGAGATGTATCTAATTCTAGTATCATAAAAGTTTCACTTTATGACATTTATCTAGATTCTGATACAGTGTGATAAGTTATGTTAAAATAACGATAACTGTCTTGGTTTTAAATCTTCGATTATCTTATAGCATTCTCTTAAATAATATCTATAATTAATCTTACGATCTTCTATTGGTTTGTCATCAAACTTATTAAGTAATGTTACACCTGATGCAGCAAGCATGTTCTGATATTGCTTTTCAGCATTACCTACTTGTTTCCATTTCCATAGATATCCACCATTAGTAGATGCATAGAACCTATTAGTTCTTTGAATATCTTCTTTCATATATTCTACATTCCACTGTTTACCAGTCTTCTCAGCCATTAAGAATTTCTTAATGTCTTTACAACCTTTAATAGTATCTTCTACGGGAATACCGTCAACAAAATATTTAATAACTGCTTCTGGTATAATCTTAGGAGTTAGCCCTTTACCTAATTGTACTTTAGTAATGAACATTCCTTTTTGCTTAATATAGTCATCCTGAATTTGTTCGATAGACTTATATAGTTCTCCTGTTTTCTTCTTTTGAACAATCTGTTCTCCTGCAAGAAAACGATCTCGTATATCAGTATATCCCTCTTTGACCGCAATATAGTCATTGATTGCATACTGATACATAGCTTCAAAACGATCTTCTTCTAATGTTAGTTTAGTTAATTGTTCCCACTCTCTACATACGATGTTTACTTTATCATATATAGATTTCTTAAGTAAGACAAATAAACCATCAGTATTTGCTTGTACTATTCGGCACCCTAGCTCTACTAATTTCTCCGCTAACATTAGTAACAATAACTGTCCATTAATACGTATCTGCATTACTGCAAACGGACTATAACAGAAGTTATGTTCATTTTGAAGATTACCACTCAAACCATTAAGTGCTAACTTCAATGTACTATCTTTAATTTTATCTCCGTTATGTTTAGCTTCTATTCTTTCAGATCTAATCTGAGAATATACTTCTAAGAATTCTGGACCTAAATGTTTAGGATAAAACCCATATTCTATCAACATACTTGGATATAGTGACGCTACGTCAATATCGATAAGCATTTCGTCTTCTGCTGGAATTATTATTTCAGGATCATTCTTAGAATGAATTCCACCAACTCCAACAGTATACCTTAATCCACCAAATACAAAATTCTTTTCATAACCTTTTCTGCCAGGAGAAACTACTTGAGTTTTCATTTCATCTAGTACAGATTTAAGTATAGGACTATCATATTTGATAAAAGGTAATATAACATCTTTCAGTGGTATATAGGCTTGAGGAGATCTTAAGTCTTTAATATCCCACCATGTTAAGCCTGTCTTTTCAAGATATTTGTGAGTTAGAATTTTCATTCCAATATTCACTCCATCTTTACTAAGAACTTTTACACCATACTCGTCTTCAATAGCTAATCGCAAATCAATATCTTTTTTACACCTATCAAGTAATGCAGAAGTAGATTCAATATCATTGATATTATAATCTATCATACTGTCAAAATCTTCAATAGGTAAAGGCTTACTCCAATCACATACAAATTCCTGTACATTCTTATATTGCATAGTAACTTGAATTTCTTTCAAGCCTACTCTAAGTTTATTAGAGTAAAGCATAGTAAGAATGTCAAAGCTATCAAACCATACTTGATATTTCCATCTCTTCCATTTCTCTATATTCTCTCCAGAGTTAGTAATTTCTCTACTTAGATTAAATATAGAATTAGTAATTACAGGTACAGGCCTTTCAGCAAGTACATGTTCATACTCTATAATGTAATTGATGACAGGATTATCATAATGTAAATTGTTATAACCGCAGAATATTTTATCTGAATCAATACTACAGTTAGTAGTATAATTATCATTCCATGAAACAGGTGAATTTACTTGTTTAAAGAATGATATAAGTTCAGATAACTGATTTTTACGAGAAGATATTTCAAACTTATGTACTTCTTTTGTTTCTGTATTAAGAACAGAACAATGAAAGATGTTTTGAAATACTTCGATATCATATACAAATACGGTTTTACCTCTGATTTGCATATAAATTAAAGATTAGTTTAGATCCCGTAGAAGGATTCGAACCTTCTGTCTTAAACCTTATTAGACCAGTCGGATTTTACAAAGACTACTAACCTTATATAAGTAATACGGGAAACATCTCGTTTTTCCTAGAACGAGAAAACTACGTTTAAACAATCATTTATGAAGTTTGTAATTCTAGTAGAAATAAATCTATTCTAGAATCGTCATAGTAACAATCGTACTTTGTATTTCGTAGATTGTTTGTGGCATCTGGGTACAAGCGATATGCTTCTGCAAATACTGCTTGCCCTAATCGTACTTGCCCATTTACTTTTATGGACTTCTCTGCATTCCTTTTAATCATAATGCAGTCAACTTGATCTGGATTACGCGGCATGTTTATATATATAATAACGTGGATAATCTTTCTTTATACCTTCTTGTGTATATATACGAATACTTGCAAAGTCTTCCCATTTCTGTTCTAACTTGTCACGAAGTCCCTCTCCGATGCGTCTAAGTTCCTCTATACTCTTATTACTAGGGTTACTACTAAAAGCATACGGAAGCTTATTGCGATCTAATCGGTATACTACTAACCAATTAGTCTTTTCCTTCTTCTTTCGGGACTCTTGCGTCTTTTTAAAGCGAAAATCCTTCTGTTGCTCAATGATCTCCTTGATTCGTTTTTCATGAAGTGCACGAGCAGTTTGTTGTTTAAGCAACCGGTTTTCTTTACCGTATGCTTGTGCAACTAGTAAATTGTGTTTATGACTAAACGGCAATTTTTCATAACGTTCTGACTTCGGAGCCTTCTTGGTAAGCTCTTTCTTTGCTGGCGTCACAAACGTTAGTTCATCAAGTATTGGATGGCGAAGCATATAATGACGATTGTTATCTCTCACTTTTTGTTCCTGATTAGCTTTCTTACTTGCTAAACCTTGTTTTGTCCAATAGTTGATATATGTATTATTCTTCACTTGAGATGTCTTATTCATTTTTTGATAAATTTAAATAGTTTGTAATAGGTTTATTAAGGGCGATTTCTCGCCCTTTTTTGTAATTGCTACTTATGCAGCAAGGTACATTGGTGCCTCGGAGAGATCTACCTCTGTTTTACTATTGAACTCTTTAACTTTCTTATCGAGTTCATTGATCACTAACTGACATTCAGCCTGACGGGCTTTAATGTAGTTGTGCGTTAACACTTCTGTTACCGGCAGTTTACGTTTCCCTTTCTTAGCCTTCTGAGTTGGATTGATAGTATTTACAATTCCAAGACGAATGCTATATTCCTTCATAGCAGATAGACGATAGATATTAACTACATTAGCATCTGGGGATAACTCCTTTAGTTTCATACCCATATTTACACATTGGATACGTAGTTTAACTACTACCTGCTCTTCATAAAGTTCTTTGATTTTCTCAAGTAGAACTTTCATATCGTAATTACGACTGAATCCTTTCTTGATTACATTCTCAGTATTTATGATACGCCAATATTTATTTATATCAGCAGTTAATTGGTCACGTTTTGCTATTAAATAGTCTACTTTTACTATATTGTTATTCATTTGATTTCTTTTATATTTAGTTGATACTTATGTTGATTAAATATACTAGAAACCGTTACCTGTTGTGCTCGCATCTAAATCGATCTAGCAGCACACTTCTTCTTCTCGTGGCTTTCCTTATTATACGTCAGTTACGGCGTACGTATTGCGAGCGTGTAAAAAGTAAATTTAAGAAGCCTCGACCCATCGTCTTGAGGCTCTTAAAATTTACAGAATTTGTGCTTTATCCTTGTTACTCCGTATTTCATATACTTCATACATCATCCATATACTTTTTACTTTGTTACTTAGATATTACAGAAATTTTGTTCAATTTTAAGTGTATAATAAAGCGTTACATCTGCTTAACGCTTAAACTTGAACGAATTGTTTTTTAGATTGTAGATACTACTTTTCCTCGATATAAAGATCTACTGGAATACATCCTCCACCTAGATCAATTCCGATTGTAGTTTTACCTACTCTCCGGTAATTTGTCCCTTGGTCTTTACAGCTATTGTTGTCAGGTTGCCGTAATTCACCTCCACGTTTGAGTTTATATTCGCCTTCCGTTACACCTAGAATAGCGTTTAAAAACAGTCTGTCCACGACGTAATCATAGTTCTTACTGTCAATAGCATGATCTACAATCTCGTCCTTAATTGCATCCCGGAATCTACTCGAAGCTGGTGTATACCGAGCAAGTGCATCTCTAATAAGAAACGCTAGATCCGAAAATGACATAGTTCTTTTATGACCATAGCGGAAAAGCCATGCCCACCAAGTATCTGGAACAGATCTGAAAGTTGTCGACCCATCGTCTTTGATAACTACAGATGCTGCTTTTTCTCCATTTACAAGAACTAATTCACCAATGCGCGGATCCTCTAAGAGTAACCGAAGTAGTTTTTTACGGGATTCAGAAATTAACTGTACTCCTTTCATAGCCTACTTACTCCTTCAATCCGAGTGACCGGTAATATTCGTCATTGTTCGTTACAAGAATTTTGTTGATGTCATCATAAGCCGAAGACCAGCCAACGATCTCTTCCAAGAGGTCATCTGCTTTCTTCTTCTCGATCTTGTTCAGCTTAGTAACAACATCAGTCAGGCGATTGAGATCCCGGAAGAACGTAGTTTCCTTGGTATCTTCCATTTTCTTAATAGCAGCCGTAACGGTTTCCATAGATACTTCTTTAAACTCACACGGAGCAAGCGGGAACTGCAAGGTAGTATCACCATTCAGAGTAATAACCATACCGTTTTCATCCGGAAGTGGATCGAGTTTAGCAGAAGTAATGTCAATCATTTTGATTGAATATTTCCGTAAGGGCTTAGTAAGCCGTAAGAGACCTTCACGTACTTTGTCATTGTGACTCAGGTCCATATTGTCAGCTTCGATGCAACACAAAGTTTGACCAATAAGATTCCAAGTAGCCAGAATAGCCCGGTACTTGTTCATGTCGAAATTAGAATTGTTTGTTGCCATAATTTTTTGTTCCTTTCTTGATTTATACCCTTTTTTGATAGGGTGGATTAATAACTAATTTTACTTTTAAAATTCGCATGTTACTCTTTTCTCTTCAATTCAGTTAGTCTGCTCAGTCTCTTAGAGCCGCTTTAAAAAAGCTATGAAAGTAGACAGATGGAATTGGTCAATTCAATGACTTAGAGTAACACTACGCATCCAAAATCTGTAAATGTTTGATAATTTTGGTAATTTCTATTGCCGTAAAAATATCGAAAACAAAAATAAATATGTAATGTCACTATATAATAGCTGTGACACATGCCCGGATCAGACCTTCTTTTTACTGTAGCTGATCAATCAATACGAAACAGTTTTTTGTGCCTAGTTCATATCACTATTAGATGCAATATAAACAACTTATCATCAATTCAACGAATCTCCAAGTATATCAGCATTACAACAATCTAGGCGATTGAGGGACTTTTTATCTAAAAGTTGCAAAACTCACAAGCTGTCCGATTTTTCAGGACACCCACTTGACCTTATCAGGGATTCTTTATTTATAGTACACGAATACTTAGGATTTCCACCTAATCAGCCTTAATGGAGGCCTCAGCGTTCTCTTACGTATAATGTTGCGCATTATACTTTACGAGTTTCTTATGTCAGCGTAACGGTTGGTACTCAAAGAGTAAGGAATTACTCAAATTAGTTCTTTACAAATTCATCTATACTCGTAAGTATAAACTTCATGCAGGTGATTTACTAACAATACTCTTTAATGCTTTAAGTTAAACATGTTCATTCTCTCCTTATTTGGTATAGCTGTTCGTTTCAGCGTAGGCACTCTCCAACGAGTTCTTACAATCCTTATGTTACCTCACATACAGGAATGCTCGTCAGGGCAATACACAGAATTGCTTCTGCTTCGTGTCGGCCTCTTATGATCTCTTGCTTCGCTTCATACTGGATGTATGCGCTGCTCACTTGAGAAAACTTAGTTAAAGATACTTTGCTTACTTTGTCTGAAATTCATACGTAGTTCCAGTCCTACGGTCTCGCATTTCCTCTTACAAATATAATCCTTATACTAATCAGATTATACACAATTCAGACTTATTGCGGCCTCAAATCGCAAGTTAAGATTATATCCCTGTTGCAAAGCACTCTAGGGTTTTATAGTGACATCACTTAACATAGTCACTCTTTGCAGTTAAATACTTCAAATCACTTTGCCCTAATGGACAATACAGTGTTGCAACTGTAAGTATGAGCTGTAGACACGCAATTTACTTCTCAGATGCTAACTCTAGGTTCACATCATTGCGTATAGGTTTGGCACCTAATCCGGGTAACCTGTCATACACACTATCTAACAACGATAGTCTTGCATATGGGCCATAGCCACTCAGCCATGTCAATTTCTAGTGCTAATTTAACTTCAAAAATTCTACCTTCAGATGTATTACTTTAAATCTACCTTGTAGACTCACTTCCAATTAAATGATTTCAATCCAACGAGGTGTTATTACTCCTCTTATTAAACTATATAGACAGTATAGTCTAATATTTCATTAGTCAACGTGATAATACAGAAACACTGTAGTAGTATATGCTTTATGCTCTTACACCTAAGTAAGTGGGCAAAGGAGGGTTTGGAGCCAATCCTTAGAACGTTAGTCAGTTCATGATTACAAACATCTTTTTGTGACCACTCGTGTTATCGTTCCTTCTTGATTTCATCTTTGAGTTGATCCACGAACGATTACGGAAGTTAACGATACTCCCTGCTTTGTTTAGTCTCTGCAATCTGCTCACTGCATATCACTGCGTCTTCAGTCACCAATCCGGTTCTCACTATGGGTTATGCACGCTCTCCCATTTTCCTATTATATTCTTCGTGTAGATAAGTAATCAATCTACTATAATAGGTTATCATACTATAGTTATAACTTGTAGTGGTAGCTACTTATTAAACATTTCAGTATCATGTATTACTTATAATCTATCTGCAACTGATCAGGTCTAAACAGAATGTCGTAGCATTTACGATGCCCTTCGAATGTAATTCTATAGCTCTTATATACCGCTTAATTACTCTCTATTAGCGGTCGCCGTTTCTCTTCGGGCTAAGATTTAATCCAAGTTGTGGATTAGGAAGCGGCATAAGCCGATTAAGCAATTTTGTTGTCTTAATAGTATTTTCTACATAAACCTCCTTTTCTACTTCTTTTGTTCTATACTCTAGACGTGTCTCAACGTCTTTTGTTATGGTCACAGTAGCATCTGCGGATGTTTCTCCTACAGTTACTTTGTCAGTTCTGAGATCAATATTCAGAGCCAGGTTCTTTCCATTGTTAGGTACGTCTACCACACGAGGAATAACCATTTCTCCGGCTTGAACTGCCTGACTTGGGGTAAATGGATCATATCCAATAAACCCTCCAAAAATCACTGCAAATGCAGCAATTGCTAAATTTCCGAGCTTCATTGATTGATGCTTTATTCAGCATACGCGGATTTGTCAACGTAATCAGTAAGACGATTAACCGGCGCATTGTACAGTTTACTGATTTCTGCAATCTTGTCCTTCAGGATAGATTCAGAATCACCGTACGCAGTGGATAATTTCTTATAAACGTTGTCGCCATTGACGGTTTCAAAGGGCTTTTTGTCCTCGTCTACAATCTGGATTTTCTTTTCCTTCTTGAGAACACCGTCAAGAACGTTCTGCTGCAATCCCAACTTAATATTATGAGTTACGATTACTAAGTTATTAGCAACACCTGTTTCAGTTGCTGCAATGTCTAAACGTCCTTTAGCTTTTTCATTCCACGATGCACATTGTTTTTCAACATGACGACTGATAAATACCCTTACCAGCTGTGAAATATTTTTATCATCTGCTGTAGGATTCCAAGCCTTCAACAGAGCGTGAGGTGCAAGAACAGTATGTTCAGAATTAAGACTACCGTACATTGCACTGGTTACGGCATCAAGTGCGCCGTTCCAAGAGCTACCAACTTTAAGCATAATGAATGCAAGAATCTGTGCCGGAAGAGAGTCTTCCATACCATAAGCTACACGACACCATTCGATTGCTTGGTTGATCTTTCCAAATACACTTTTGTTCGTAGTTGACTGAACAAGAATTGCACGAAGGACTTTCTCCTTCTCTGATTCTTCCATGTCCTTATTCGGTTCAGGAATTGCTGCTACCTCTGTACGGGCTCTAGCATCGGCTTTTGCAGCTTCCTTAACCTCTTTAGGAATGTCAGAACCAGTGAAGTCGATTACCATCTGCTGATCATTCTTTTTATCAGGCAACGCTTTCAGTTCGATACCCCACATAGATTTAGCTTCCTCTTGTAAGGCGTTAAATACATCGCGGTTAACACGAACACCGAACGTTTGCATGTCTGCTTCTACCTGAGCTCCGTACAAAAGGATTTCAGACATCAACAGACCACGATAGTACGTTTTAGCGGCTTTACGAGCAGGTTCGCTGAGAGTATCGTCTTTGACGAATTCATCTGCAAACATCTTCATCAGCGTAATACCGCTATCATGACTAATACGGTCATTGCCTCCGGCTTCTAATAGACCCTTACCAATGTCTACTGGTTTGTTTTTAGGATCCTCTACTTTGACTTCCGGAGCGGGGACTTCAACCTTTGTTTCCTCAGGTTTCACTTCCTCGGCTACAACAGTTTCAACTTTCTCAGCCTTCGGTTTGATATCAACCTTAGGCTTATCTTTTTCTGCGGCTTTTTCCTGTTTTTTATCTTTTGCTTTCTCAGCCTTCGGTTTCTCTACTTTCGGAGTTTCCGGAGCTGGAGTTGGTGCCGGCGTAGGAGCGGGCTCCTCTACAGGTTTTTCCACTTTAGTTTCTACTTTTGTAGTTTCTACTTTATTAGTAGATTCAGCTGTTGCTACTTTAGTTACAGTTGTTTTCTTAGCAGCCAATATTGCTGCTTTCTTTTTGTTCTTAGACATTTTGATAATGTTTTTTAAATTGTTAATTACTCTAGTTATTTAAATGATGTTGCCCGTATTTATAAATACATTCAACTATCATCTATATAACCACATTTTTCTCTCACTGTAGGTAATCCTTCTGTTTCAGCGATAGAGTTGTCACTTTCTAATAATATAGGCTCCTGACTCACAGAGTCTTGTTTAGCTAATTCTGCATTCCATACAACGGATGTAGAATTACTCTGTGTGGGATGATTAGAAACCTCTACTGCTACTACAGTTTTCTCAGGAGTTTCCATTAATTTCTTAATGTGTTTTACTCCTGCACCTACAACCAAGCCTAATACTAGTAACATAATAGCTCTAGTAAAGACTTTTGGGTCCTTCATGCACATCGCGATTACATAAAGAACGACTATTGCAAAGAGCAATAATCCAACTACATTTGCCATAATTTGTAAGTATTGGTTATTTATAATCTTCAAAAAGTTGTCTTAGTTTTGCTCTTGCCTTGTTGAGACACGTTTTCACGGTTGCCTCAGGAATAGCAAGCTCTTCAGATATTTGATGGTAAGACTTCCCATCTAGGCGAGCATAGATAAGATCCCTATACTTCTTACGAAGCAATGGAATACATTTCATAATAACTTCTACATTCTGACTTAAAATCATCTGTTCTTCAGGACTCTTTGTATTAGAATCAAGTTGACCAGCATATTCATCATCATCAATATAGTTGTTAAGCTGCTCTTTTTTAGTTCTTCTTATGTAGTCAATTGAAGTATTAACTGCAATTGTTTTTAACCACATTTCAAATGAAATATGATTTACATAAGTTTGAAGCTTCTCGTAAACCTTTGTAAATACTACTGATGTTAAATCATCTGCTACATCACTGTTTTTAACAATGTTATAAATAGTAAACCAAATAGTTTTATTATACTTTTGATATAACTTTGAGAATGCTTTCTCAGAACCTTCTCTAGCTTGCTCTACTAAAAGTTTTTCTTCCTCTTTCATAGTGCTAGATTATAGTGATATGCGGTCAACCCAATGACCGCATACCGTATTAGAATGGTATCTTTTCGATATTATCGATTCTCCATTCTGTAATTGCTCTTTTACGGGCCCAATATAAATCTTGGATCCATTTACCATACAGGAGCAATGTAGATTTATCAATTGACTCTACAGACATAATCATACTATATCCAATTCGTAATCGAACCACTTCTGTCTTACTTTGCGTAGCAATAGTAGATAACATATAGTTGAATAAGTTTCTTTCGAGCCAATCAATAATGTACCTAATAGTACGATTGGTGCGACAAGTTAAATTAAGACCTGCAAGCAATGCACCGTCACCATTATTAACATGCATAAGTCCATACCATGTTTCTCCCTCTTTCCATCTACCAGTAAATACTGGAAATGGTGTTACTGTATTTTGGTCAATAACAATAGGTACACTAGCTGGATAATATTGACATTCTGCATTCAAGCGCTTGTTAATTTCTTTCTTTAACTCGTCAAAAGTAATCTGAGTATCTTTATACATACACAAATTTGGAGGTACTTCTGTATTCATTATTGTGCCATTTTAGTACGACGTATAATTTCCTTCAAAATAGTACCTACCTGTGACTTAGAATACCTTGTATTCTTAAGTAGATAGATTGTGAATTTTGGTTCCCAATTGTCTTTATACAAAGATAAATATTCTTTGTATGTGCCAACCCATTCATTGAATTGTTTGTCACTATACTCGACATTCTTGTTAACCTCTTTCTCAAATCCAGATTTTTCGATTGATTCGCTGATACTGGGTAATTCGTAGATATAATCATTAGGATTACAAATAATATCCTGAATTTCAGGATCATTAGGACCTAATACTACAACTTCACCACTTGGAGATGCCATTTTATTCAATAGCACTCCGCTCACAATGTTTAACATCGGAGCAGTTCCGACTACACGGATTAATACGTTTGTTGTTGCTCCTTGAGCAATATACAAACCTGCTTTTGTTAATTCGACCATATTTTACTCTTTATAGAATTGATTTGCTACAAACAACGCATCATTCATGGACAAATTGAATTTGTCTTTAACTTTAGTTGCAAACGATGTTTTACTAGAACTTGATTGCATTAGTTCAAGCATCTTTTCCTTTGCACCTGGAGTATTGAATCTCACCCAACGAGTGACTTCAATTGCTGGCTTTTGTGTATTTACTTCCATTTCTGTTGATTTTCTAAAATAGTATTATATACTTCATTCCACTTACTATAATCAGGGTCATTTGGACTGAATAAAGTTAGAAATCCAGTATTCTCAAATAAGTGTACTATTCGAGCTACAGAATGTCTGTGCATATTCTTGGCAGCACTTTTCTTGCGCCATTCATATGGTACAAACCTAGTATACACATAATTAACAAACTTTGTCAACACTCTGTGTTGACGTAGAGCAATATACCATTCTGATGGCATACGATCTTTAATTGCGTCTTTTACACCCATACGCTTTTCATTTTTATTGATTAAAAATTTAATAATACTTTATAGATCAAATAGGTCATAAATTTACTGCTCTTCTGCTGACATTAGAAATTATTTCATAAGCTATAAAGGGAGAAATCATCCCTATTCCGTGCAATCTATGAATTTCTTTTTTAATATCGCAAAGTAATGATAAATCGTCTATAGTGTTACAATAACTATTACTAATACAGCTCATTGCTTTACTAGTAAAATCTCTTTGTCTATATTTCTCACCACGTTTTTTCTTACCTCTTGCCATATTACATATGATTTAGTAAATCAGTAATGATATACCATTCAATGAATATAACAATACCTAAAAACAGTAAGATAAGATATTGATACCATTTCATAGTTTCTGTATTATTATGATTTAACAAGTTAAAGGAAGGACAAAGAGTGGGACTCGAACCCACCATCTCTATTTCTAGCGTATTACCATAATACTACTTTGTCTTATTAAGTTCTAATATTTTACAGGATCGAGAGCTTACAACAACACCTAACCAATTTATTACACGCAGGGATATGCGAGGCTTTTTACGACATTAGCTTAGCCGTTTGACTATTCTCAAGCACTCAGGCGAGTATAGTCAGATACGAAAGTTTTGCCAGTTATTGGCTTTATTGACCTATTCTATTCTCTCTTATCGCTGTCAAAACCACAATACCCCAAGCTCGTATTCTTTATTTCTATATCCTAACTATTAGAGGAAAAGAATACCTTACACTTTTAGAAAACCTGTGGAGTATAGGGGCTAAATATTTTACAACGATTAGAACTTTCTAACTCCACATACGTTTTTATAACACAAATATTTATTAATTATGTTAGTAGAAAAAGAATGTGAATTCTGTCATAATATATTTATGGCAGATACAAGAGAGTTAAATCGTGGCAATGCTAAATTTTGTAGTTTGTCTTGTGCTGCAAAAAGTCGTAATACAAATAAACCTTTGAAACACTGTAAATGTATTGTATGTAACAATGAATTTTTATCAGTTAATCCAAAAGCTAAGTATTGCTCTAATAAATGTAAAAGTAAACATTACAGACAGCTAATTGCTACAGAGCAAAATGGCACAAGAAAGTTACAAAATATATTATTAGAATTACCCTGTGCAAATTGTGGATGGAATTTAGGTCCAAGAGATATTCACCATATTTTACCAGTATGTAAAGGTGGTAAAAACGAAATGAATAATTTAATAACTCTTTGTCCTAATTGTCATCGGCTATCGCACAGAAACCTCCTTTCAGAGGACAAGTTAAAAGAACTTGTTTATTTACGGACTATTTCTTCATCTTACAGCAAAGCTGCTTAAGATGTTGGGCGCTCTAGCTGGTAATTAAGAACACTATAGTTCTCCAGTAGTCTCTGCACTTTCTTAAAGTGTACTTTAAGCTTAGCTCAAGATTAGCATGTAAAAAGCTGATTTTGAGCTTTTTATTTAGCTTTCCTTGAATTCACCCAATTTTATCATATACATTTCTGTATAAGCGACCCCTTGAGTCGAACCCCTGTCCAAACGATGATTAAATAGACCTAACAGTCAATGTGAATAGGCAGTTAACCAAAACTACCTACTCTTGTTACTAAAATATAAACAAATACTCTCCTTGTTACATATGTTGGTCTAAAAAATTATTAATTAGGGGCACATGTAACTCGCACAAAGCATAGATAATATTCATTTAAGATTTTGAAAATTCTGTCTGTATACGGCGCTCAGAATCCTACTCAAGAGCAGAAGAGCTATACTCGTAAGGGTACAAAGACCACTCAGACTCAAATTGATTTTGTGCTCCTTTATCGTCATTAGACTAGTATCAGATAATCTCTCATCATACGTAGTACAAGACCATTGTATTTGATACAAAAGCGCACATGGCAAATTTTTCTTTACTTACTCTTAGTAGATATATATCTACATATGCTGTTAATTCAGCTAATCCTAGGATAACTATGTCTATTTTGGACTTATTGACACTGCCTGCTGATCTCGTTCAATCCAATTTCAGATAAGTAGCCTCTACAAGAGAGGCTACTCGAGTATTTTAATGTAAATAGTTAATGTTACCAGTATAATCCGGCAGCATTACAATAGCTTTCACCTTTCGGGTAAGCTTTGTTGAGATTACGAATCTCAGAACGTCTTTGTTCACAAAGTTCAGACGCTTCTTTCTCTTTCTGTTCACGGAATGACATCAGTTTCTTACGGTGTTCGTCCGTATCCTTGTCACCGGCAGCATACGCGCGATTTTCCTCAGTTTGCAGTTTCAGATATTTAACTTCAAGCTCACCCGTTTTTCTCTTGTAACGAGCCTCGATGGCTGTACGACTCTGTGAGTATTCATCGATAATGAGCTGACGTTTTGCTTCATCTTTAGCAAGCTGTTCACGTTCTGTAGCCATCTCCTGTTTTGCAGCTTCTACTGCATTCTTTGAAAGTGATTTGAACGAATCCGCTGCGCCACAAAAAGTTTCAGGGTTAAACTCTTCACACAACAATGCGGTTGTCATTAGACAGAAAGATAAATTTGTTTTCATACTTTGATAGTTTTTAATTGTTAATAATATAGTTATTTAAATGAAATTCAAAAAAGAAGACTACTCTACTTATTTCTAATACTTATTCGTAGATAACCCTTTTCCTTCTCCTGACCCTATTATAGGGTTGACCGTTGTATAGTCCATAGTACTCTAGCTCACGCTTGTGGCTTCCTTTAGGGGTTTGGTATATTTGTAGTCTTCGGGGGACTGGTTCACCATTTACTAACATTTAGTTGAGTAAAAAACCTACAGTCTATCTGGCGGAAATCCTGTAGTTCAAAAATTGTAAACTGTAATCCGATCATTGATTGCAATTCTGCAAAGCACTTCTACGGTCATACGGATCCATTTTACGGATCTTTTTAGTTGAACGTTTTCATGCCTGAGCTTTCTGAGAAAGCTTTGAGCCTGGATATGAGTCCTTAAAGGTTTTTCCCATTTTTGTCAGTAGTAAGAATCGTTAATAATCCTTTTGCCAATTTACTGTAATAAGCACCATGTAAGTCCATGCTTACAGCATGATCTCTTTTGGATGTTGGTCCTGTAGCAAGTGCTTTTAGTACAGGTATTTCAATCAAATTACTAGTAACACATTCTAGGAATCTGTTTGTGATATCTGCACTGTGAAAATCAATCAATTCATTGACTGCTTTCAAAGCTCTGACAAACTCACTGTCTTCAATGTCTGTGCAAGCTTTCATGCATTCACCTCCTGGCAGTAAATCTTCACCACTTAGTACATTAATACCAATTGTACTGACATTCAGCATTTCTGCTAATTTAGCCCCAAGCTCTGTTACTTGGTCTTCGCTAATCCTGTTAGGAACAGCAATAATAATTAATTCCATTTTGATAATGTTATTTAAGTTATTTACTTGGAAATATTCTTTCCGATTTGATGCACACAATACTCGTGTTCATGATATTTCTGATGACAACGAGTGCAGTAAATTCTCTGCTTTAACTTCTTTCCATCAACATTCTCAGGATCAAAGTTATTAATCCAAGCATGACCATGCCTTGCACAGTATGCCTCTTTACTTTTCTGGATACTAAAATAAGATTTAATCCATTTTAGGACAGATTTTAACTTGTTTGATTTATTCATTTTACATAATATTTAAATTTTTAATGTTAATACTAATTTGATGACGTCTACTATTCTGCACAATAGTAGAATGTTAATAAAGACAGCTCTTTGTCTTGGTATTATGCAGATACCACGTTTGCTACATATACTAACTTATTAACTTGTAACTAATTAATCTTAACGCCCACTAAACACTTTTAAAGTTATGCAGAAATCACGTGGAAATGAAATCTTACTAACTACCTGATTTTTACGTCCGCACGATCATAAGTAATTAGAGATGTAACAACTCTTTGCGCGTCACGAGTACATCTTCGTGAACGGTGACTAATCCGAGTTTCCATACGCTTACTTACGCCCCACAGGTTTGTCATTTTCTGATGACTTAAAGCAATTTAAGATAGATTAAGAAATATTGTAGCTATTCTCACGAACCGCTACAATGGCATAACAGTTAGAAAAAGGCTCTTAAGTAGTTGGCCTTGGCCTTAAAGAGTCAGGTTGTAATATTTTATCCTGTATCTCCGCACCTAAAATTACATTACTATAGATACTAATGTTACTTTCGTACTCTTCTACTATTTCCTTAATTGTAGAATTTGTACCAATCTTCATCAATACCGCAGCAAGTGCAGCTTTAGGCATTTGCATAAATACAGAATCTTTCCTGTGTTGCTCTTTAGTTACTTCACGAGCTAACAATACATCCTCAACTGTAGGCATCGCGATAGTATCACGAATTACTACTGTTTCAGGCTGTACTGATTCTGTAGAAACTTTCTCTTTCGAGAATAGGTTCTTAACTTCGCCTACATTCCAATGTAAGGCGACAAAAACAATGGCACCGATAATCATAATTAAGATTACCCAAAGCCACGCCTTATTAAAAGGCGGTCTGTCATTCATTTCCATCTTGATAATGGTTTTAAATTGTTAAACTTTATTGAACTTATCAAGCACAATACTTGTGCTCTTTTCTTTGATCTTGATTAGATGATTTAAAGCTTTCATAGCCCTTCGAATGTACTTAATTTCTTCATCAGTAAGTTCCATGAATTCACTTTCCTTATTGTGTTGAATTAAGTTATTTAGATTACTATATACTAATGCATATCTGCCTCCTATTAGGTTTCGTTTGCACTGCATCCAAGATCTAGAATTCCAAACATGCTGCTTATTCATAAAGCTATTGGTTTATTAATTCTATGAGAACTTGGTCGAATATATTAGACCAAAACATCATTCCTTCGGGAGAATTTTCCCAACAGAATGCAGCATCTATCCATACTAATGGATATGTCATAAAAAGATAGCGCTGCTCACCACCAAAACAGTTAGCTTTGGCAGAAAGGACATTGTTACAGTACAAATCTAAGGCTTTGTTTCTTAGAAGTACGTGTAATACCACATATGGCATATCTACTAACAATCTGTGTTTATACTCCTCTCTAGTTGATTTTTTTCTTTTTACTTGATTGTATCTCCTATGAATTTATTGAAATAAATGTAGTCCTTAACAAGTATAACATAATCTACTCTTAATTCATTCTCGTGTATATACGGATTGCATAATTTCAATTTGTATGTATTATCCTTGTTTTCTTTTCCTACTATTATACAATTCTTATAGGTATTCTTCATCTCAATATAATTATACACTTTCGGATGACGATCGTGTAAATATATAAGACCTAGAGTAGTAATAAGAATCAATATAATTGTAATACTAATATTATTCAGGATATAACTCCTTTTCATAGTGGTTCTACATTTAATCCAAGATGTTGCAATTTATTAATAGCAGTCTCACTATCAACAGTTAAAGTTATTTCTTCTCCTGCTTGTAGTTTAGACATCATAAGAGTATAACCAAAGTTAGAGATACCAGCAGTTGCATGTTGGTTAAATACTTTGATCGGCTCGAGTCTGTTCTTACAGTCTCCAATTTTGATTTTGATAATCTTTTCCATAATATCTGTATATTTATAATTATAAATGTTTACAAATAAAAATAGCAATACCTACTTCACAGTAGCATTTGCTATTAAGAGTTCTCCTTTTATCGAGTTAATAAAACGAATACATACAATCACGCTTGATTGTAGTGCTAGTTCAAGGATTCGAACCTCGATGGATTTCTCCACACTCCCAATGGAAATGCGCGTCTACCAATTCCGCCAAACTAGCATATGCTACTGCTATAAAAATAACAGTAGCTAAATTAATTTTTTATCTTGACTTACTCTTCAAACCACTCTTTAGCAGCGTGATCTATACTGTAATATTTGCCCAGTGTATATATAACCATACAGTCATTCCAGAATTTACTAGGAACTTTGGATATTATCTTAGCAAAAATAGTCTCGCAGTCTTTTAATGTAAATAGATAGTTAATATTTTTACCATATATATTAGCTTTAATAAATTCCATAAAAGAATTTGAGAATTCACAGGTATTCTGTATAATATTATATACATCTGCTTCAGTAACACCTGTCCATACAGGTAAACGGATGTACAGATGATATTTTCCTATACTACTTGAATTCTTTATGTAACGATAAGCTGTATTAGTAATATAATTTTCCAAATCAGCCTCTGTTTTAGCTGCTAGCTTTGACATAAATTCATATGCCTTTGTTCTGCCAGAGTTGTAAGCATTAGAGTCAAGTACAGTTTGTTGATGTAACTCTTCTTCATATATTACACCATCTAACAATATCTCTATAGCCTGCTCAGGTGTCAAGATATTGTCCCTCGTCTGGTTCTCGATTGCTTTAACCAGACTCTTAATGTGTTCCTTTGAAATACCTTGATTTATAAGGCAATCCAATGCGTAATTTGTTATTCGTTTCATATTTTGATAATATTAAATTATAGGCTTTCGCCTTACCTAAAGATAGCCTCAAATATACATTTGATTAGCGCATATACTCCTAATAAAAAAGGAGCAATACCCATAATTATCGCAATGGTTTCCCATAGAAGTTCTAATATCTCTTCTAGGATAGACTGTTTGTTGTCTTTATTCTCTTTCATATCATTTTGAATTAAGTTACACTTTTTAAAAAACATCTAGAAAACTTACTCAGTAGGCTATTACTCCTCTATCATTTTGCACCTCCGATAAGGCTTAAGTAAGAAAACTAGATGTCTTTAGTCAGATTGTATCAAAAATAAAAAGGCTTTGTAATTTCATCAAAAGCCTTAGAAAACTTCCAGCATGTCACTACGACTGCATTTCACGTAGTGTTACTTGAATCTCGCTCAAGTGCAAAGTTCTAATCTCGTAGAACACAATATAGACTATTATTCTCTGGTCTATAAGCAGATAGTAACAAGCTCTTCACTTCGGTGGTCTATGTTACCTAACCACGCTAAGACTTACATAGGTTTTCACTATCGCTTAGTTCTCTATTTAAAGAATCATTGTTAGGAAAGTTTGAGTATATACGCTTTCAAACTATTTGGTTAATGATATATATGATGAAGGTTTAGAATACTCGTAGGTATCTAAAATTTATGTTATTCCGTAGCTTACGCTACTCCAAAAAAGTGCTATGTCGACATATAGCTATTGTGAGGAACGTTCGAAACAAGAGCCATATATTAAGTTGTCAACATTTTTTGCGTTTGTCGATAATGTTAAAAGGTGTGGAGGAGAGAATAGTCTTATCCACTCACTCACACACCTAACACTTTTAACGTCTACGATTGTTACCACTTTGGGAATTGTTGTTTTTGTTACGTGCATTTGCTCTATCTGCAAATTCAGAACCACCATCGTTGTTATTTCCACGTTTACGGGCTTCTTTTTCGGCTTTCTCTTTTTCTTCCTCGAGGTATTCCTCGTATGTCTGCCACACTGCAAAACCGAATTCGTCGTCAAACTTCATGTTTTGTTTGTAGCGGTTACGGGCTTTTCGTACAGCGTTTTCTACTGGTTCGTCGTCGTCGTTGCAAAGCAAAACAACTGTCACCTGGTCAAAAAGTTTAACTTTTCCGTCGTCGTCCAATATAACGTCACCCATTTGGAAATTACCGTCGTCGTCGTCTCGTGTATAGCGCATAATGTACTCAGAGCCGGAAATATCACTAACCGGTACATTTTCCTTACACAAGTGGATCATTGGATAATCACGTTCATTTTCCTCTTTGTCCTCGTTTTCTTCAACGATTTCGCGAAACATTTCAACAAGTTCTTCATTTTCAGGAAATAACACAGTATGAAAAACGTTCGGAAACATTGATTTATTCAACACATTAGCGTTAAATATCCTTCGTCCTTTTGCGTCTTTCTTTACGAGTTCTTTCTTTTCTGAACTACTTGCGGTTTCCTCAACAGCTTTAATATAAACCGCTTGTGAAACACTGGAGTTTTGCAAATCTACCATTCTCGCGTCTACAATTCTTGTTAGCATAGCTTTGAAAGGGAAGAATTTTTACCCTCTGTTTAGATACCTACGGGTGTTCCTCCCATTACTATATCCCGGGGAGTGATTTATGTGCAGGTTTTCGTGTTCATAGAAATACCCCAAATTTATTTTTAAAAATTATTTTTTTTTAGTTTTCACACACACAAAATAACTCGTAAAAATTTTTTTAATATAAAAAAATTTGTTCTACTTTTTTGTGCAACTTTATTAGTTATGTCATCTGCTACTGTACTAAGTAATTCTCTACCCTTGATTAAGTTTATCATATCAATCTTGGTTGGTTACACATATAAAACGTAGTAAAGAGAGCAGTATATCTACACATTAACAAGCATTAACTATTACATAAAAGGCAATAAGTAAATAGTTAAAAACTGTTAATTATAGTACAAGTTAGTACAACCTAAGTAAGAACTTATACGTTTATAGGGGAGTAAGAGGGGTTAGTAATTACATAGTATATACATACTAATTAACTAATAATCTACTCTTACTTTACTAATTACTTTATAATAATTATATACTATGGCAAATAAGATATTAAATACTAGTAAGAGACGACCAATTGCATATCCAGGTAAATATGTAGATGTAAACGGCAAAGACTTTTTCTTAGTAATGGAAACAGATCAAAGTAGCTGTAAAGGTTGTGCTTTCCTGAATACAGGATGTGATGCAAATAGAACCTCTTACTGTACTCAGGGTTATATTTTCAAAGAAGTAATTTTAGATTTAAATAAAAAGTAATGTACATATACGATAAAGAGTTAGCTGAGATTATTAAGAATAATATACCAGTTGAGATAAATAGTAAACAGTACTTAATTGAAGCTAATAAATCTGGCAGTTGTGATGGCTGTGCATTTGGTGATCTAACAAAGTGTCCTTCTAGAGCTGTGCACTTTTGTTGCTCAAATGGTGGGAATATCCTTAAAGAAGTGAAACATACTAAGAAATAATACGTTTATAATTACATGGAAGATAAAATACTAGAAACAGTTGTAAACAACTTGGAATATACATTTGAGAAAGATGTATTAGTTAAGCCTTTAGAACCAGTAATGGTTAAGAAAGATATCATTACACAAATTCCAACAGGTGAGAAAGATGAAGATGGATTTGAGAAGTATGAAACTAAGACAGAGACTAAAGATGTTGAATCTGAATTCTTAAAGGGTGTGGTACTTGCGTTACCTACTTGTCTAACTACTCCTGAAGAGTCTACATACAAGGTTGGAAGTACTATAGTATATAACAAGAAGTTTGCAAAAGACTTTGATTTATATAAGAATAGTCAGTTGGTTAAACCTTATGACGTGATTGCCGTAGTTAATAAATAATGGCACGTTAAATTTTTCATGATTATAAAAATTAATTGTTTAAAGGTAGCTTTCAAAGCTACCTTTTATTTTATCTATACTTTAAATGTTAAAATGTGTTAACTAAAATTAACATTGTTGCTACACTCTCGTTTTATAGTCAGTTATGGAAGACATACTAGTAGTACTGTTATGTGCTCTTATGATCACACTAGCAGTCAAAGGTTTAAATAAAAAAGATTAATAATATGAATAGTTATAAAGTAATTAAATCATTTGCAGCAGCGCGTAAAGGTGATATGCTTGAGCCTAATGAAAAGGGTTTGTTGGTTCTTAATGTTCAGGATAAATTCAGTAGTAGATTTGTTGCTGTAGATGAAGATACTGCAAATGAATTGGTTGAGAAAGGTTATTTGCTTGAAATGAAATCATCCAACAATGATACTAGACTTGAAGCTATCAAAGATTTCTGTGATACAATGCTTCAGAAATACGATAGTGATTTAGATGAAGTATTGAGCAAGTATAATGAAGGTCTTATCCCTACTTGTGTTAAAGTAGAAGCAGAGACTGTTTATTATAATATGACCAAATTGCTTGATAAAATTAAGGAATTAGCAAAATGAATAAACTGGTAAAGCAAGTCAATAAGACTGACCTTTACAAAGAATTCCTTACTTCTCTAAATGGAGTATTGCAACTTACTGACAGGGAGCTAGAACTTATGACTACTTTAGTCGAGCTAGACGTTAATTACGAAAAGCTCCCTGGTCATAGTAAGAATGTAATTAATACAGAGAATAGAAAATATATCAGACAAAAACTTGGAATTACTCCAGACAATTTAAGTCGATATATAGGGAGATTCAAAGAAAAAGGTCTGTTAGTGCAAGGAAAAGTGGAGGATGAAATTACTGTTAATAAAGCAATTATACCTGAAATAATTGGTGATAGAGTTCAGATCACTTTAATATTAAGATTGAAAAATGAAACAAATTGAAGTTAAACCAGGAACTATATTCTTAGGTAAAGAATATAAATGGTATGAAAAGATTTGGTCATTTATTACTAGAAAAAAGTTAGATTATAATAAGTTTTACGTATTCGACGAAACAATGTCAATGATTGGTAATCCAAGAACATCTCGCCTAGTACTGTTAGAACCAAAGAAGAAATACTCTAACAAAGAAGTAACTAAGTTACGGTTACTTAACCGTCTAGGTTGGATAGACAGAGCTGAGGATGTTTTAGCTACTATTAATACTATCAGACCAAATACTGTAGATAGCAATAAAGGATTAAATCAATTACTTACTAATAGATTCTACAATATTAGACATCTTTCTGATGAAAAAGAATACACAGAATATATACCAGCAACTAAGTAAGAAATACAACCTACCACATCAAGTAATAGAAGTAATATGCAATCATCCTTTTATGTTTGCTAATAAGGTAATCTCAGATGAAGAAGATACTAGAACACTGATGTTCTCTTACTTAGGTAAGATAAAGATTAAGAAGAAGTATGAAGACGATAAGAAGAGTGAAAGTAAAAGACCTAAATTAGGAGCTGCGAACACAGCTAGTTGAGTTAATGGTCTATTATAAAATGTCTTATCCTATAGGCTTACATAAAGAATGTGAGATACAATTAGATGATAAAAGTAATAGAATAATTACTCCTGATGAAGAATATTACCTTGATGATCATACTTACTGTTACTTATATATGTTAAGTAATGAAGTAATAGCAAATATATATAGAAGATTAAATGAAGAAAACGAAGGCTAAAATAGTTGCATATGATCCTGAGATATATCCGGTGTATTTATATGTTGGAACAGTAGAATGTTTGAATGAAGCTAATAAGTTGTTTGACGGTTATGATACAATGCAAGATGCTTCGAATGATCAAAATCCAGGAGACATCGTAGTATCAAATGATAATGTAGATGGTGTAACAGTATGTGTTAGAGAAAAGAAAACAGGAGCAGTTGGCTTACTTGTTTTGATTAATACTAAATTAGCTAAGAACACAGTATCTGAAGTAGTTCCACATGAATCAGTTCATGTTGCAGATGGCATATTCGATTACTTAGGAATAGTTAAAAGTAACTATGAGCACGGTAATGAACATTATGCTTACTTAGTTGGTTGGGTTGCAGGAAGAATTAGTAATTACTTAATTAATTACACAAATAAAGAAAATAATAATGGAACAGACAATGAAATTTGAAGAATCAGTATTGAAATTTAAGAAACTTAATTATGTTGAAGGAGTAGATGAAAACGGTACTCCAATTATTAAAGAATCGCAAGGAGTATTACCTGTTAAAGCTCACGCAACAGATGCAGGCTATGATATTACGGCTACCAGATTAACACAAGAATTGGATGAGGCTAATAAAGTAATACTGGTATATCATACTGATGTTGCTGTAGAAATTCCAAAAGGATATGTAGGTCTACTTATGATGCGTAGTTCTGTAGCAAAAAAATCATTAATGTTGACTAATTGTTGTGGAGTTATAGATGAAGGTTATACTGGTGAATTAATGATGAAGTTCAAACTTACTACTGATGCATTGCCTAGAGTATACCAAATTGGTGAAAAGATTGGTCAGCTTGTAATTGTACCTTGTTTCCATGGTGAACCAGTATTTGTAGAAGAATTAAGTAGTACTGATAGAGGTGAAAATGGCTATGGAAGTACTGATAAGAAAGAGAAAAGTGGTACAGATTTGATCTTAGAAACTAAAGAATTAGCAAAAAATGAACATAACACTGGAGAGTCTACAACAGGAAATAGCGAAGTATCAGGAGATAATCTGTAAGTATAGAACTAATCCTGAATATGTAAATCCCAACTGCCCACTGGATACAGCTATAGAAATAGTAGATAGACTTACAAGAGAGTATTATCTGAATACTAGGAAAATATGAAATTATTTGATATACTAGGTGGTAAAGTAGTAATACATTCAGATGCTTTAGGTATCCCATGCTTTAAAAAGGTATGGGATGCCGATAAGCCTGATAAAGAGCATGCTACTAATATAATCAGTTACATAGTATTAAAGAATAAATGGGATAGTCCATATGTACTTAGTTCTGATAAAGAGAATATTGAACCAAGGCTTAAGAAACAACTACTAGGTGATGCTAATTATAAGCTGACTCCAGATGAAATACAATGTGAAAAAGAATTCATAGGATTTCAAAATACTAATACTTTACAGATGCTAACTAATATGCGATTGAAGTTAGATAGTATTAGTAAGTACTATAGAGATTCACTAGATGAAATACTAGACGAGAAGAAGATTAAAGATATTCTAGCTGGCATGACAAGTGTAGGCAATGTTTATAAATCATTAGACTTACTTGAGAAAGCAGTTAAGAGTGAAGAGTTATCTAGTACTAAAGTAAAAGGTAATGCTGAGATTAATCCTTATGAATTAAATTAATTTGTTTAAAAAAAACATTACATGGAAACTAGTATAAAATTAAGCGTTTTATTGAGTATTAACACTGAAAATAATATGAAGAACAATTTTACAATGCCGGACGTAGTTCTGGATCTTACAGACGAGAATAAAGATATTTTTGAAGCTATTGCAGAATGTGAAGCTAAACGCCAAGATCTGTTGCATTCTCCGTGGTATAAGAGAATCTTTAAACCTGTAAAACGTAGTTTGAAGAAATAACTATTCAATAGTAAAGTTATGACTGGACATAGCTTGAGTGTCTTGAAAGAAGTCAAGCATATATTCTCCTATGGTGTAATGGTTAGCACAGGAGGCTCTAACCCTCTTAGTCTGAGTTCGAATCTTAGTGGGAGTACCAATAAACATTGAAGATGAGCGCGCATCAACGTAACCACCTAAGTCACTTACTATTTGATCCAATAGTAAACACAGCTAATGATGGTCCTAATCGTAAGTAGGCACTTTTATAGAGTTAGTGGTATAACTCTATTATGGCGGGATAGAGCAGTTGGTAGCTCGCGGTGCTCATAACTCCGAAGTCGTTGGTTCGAGTCCAACTCCCGCAACATTTAGGGAGGTTAAATACCTCCCTTTTCAATATTTAAATATGGAAGATAAGGTATTACTTAAAGAAGACTATCCTGATATACTTGGTGATTGGATGTGGGAAAGTGATTACTTAGTATGGAAAAAATATTGTGAAGATAGACGTAAACAATTTGAGGATTGGATATTCGGAAAAGAAGATAATGGAAGACAGATAGATAGTAAGCAAGATTGATTTTTATAAGCCTATTAAGAATAGCAATAAGTTCAGAAAGCCAGCTCTATAGTACATAGAGACTGGCTCTTATTGTTCCTACCCTAAGAATACTACAGAGTATTTTCAATTCTGGGACAAGGAAATTAAATATTGTATAGATGGTTATACTGCTGAAGACGGTGATTGGATAAGCGGGTATAACTATTTTTATTTGAACTATTGTCCTATCTCTAGAGTAGTGTATGAAACATATACAGATAGATTTGGTAATCAAAAGAAACGTAAAGTAAAAAAAGTAGAATTTGCTGATTTCTGGGATTATGATTACTATTACTTTACTGCTATATAGGAAGCTGAAGAATCAGGTACACATATGTGTGTACTAAAAGCCAGACGTCGTGGTTACTCCTTTAAAGGTGCAGCTATGGCTTGCCGTAACTATTATCTAATACCGGATAGTAAAACATACATATATGCGTCAAACAAGCAGTATCTTACCGAAGATGGTATTCTTACTAAAGCGTGGGACTATATGGACTTTATTGATAAGAATACAGCTTGGGGTAAGAAAAGATCTGTTAATACTTAGATGCGTAAACGTGCAGCAGTTAATGTTAAAGACGAGTATGGTAATGAAATAGAATTAGGTTACAAATCCGAAATCATTGGTGTTACTCTAAAAGACAATCCTGACGTAGTACGTGGTAAATCTGGTAAGCTTATCTTATTTGAGGAAGCAGGTTCATTTAGTGAACTAGGTGCAGCATGGCAGATTGCCAGACCTTCTGTAGAACAAGATGGTGTAGCATATGGTCTTATGTTGGCATTTGGTACTGGCGGTGATCCGTCTTCAGCATTTGATACATTGAAGGATATGTTCTACAATCCTAAAGGTTATAACTGTTTAGGCTTCTAGAATATATGGGATGAAAACCCAGGAGATAAACCGTGTGGATTCTTTGTACCACAGTATACTAATATATCTGATATGGACGATAATGGTAATCGTCTGTATATGGATGTAGATGGTAATACTTTGCATAAAAAGTCTATAGACAGAATATTAGACTTACGTAGAGATGTAATAGAAAATGCTACTAGCACTACAGCTGTAGATAGATATGTAGCAGAGCGACCTATTACACCTGCTGAAGCAATGCTCGAATTTAATGGTAATATCTTCCCTAAGAAAGAATTACAAGCACATTTAGCTATGATTCGCACCAATCGTAGCCTACAAAATCATAAACAAGTAGGCGATTTAGTATTTGGTGAAGATGGTTTACTTAAGTGGATACCTAAGAAGAGAGGCGATATTACTAAATATCCGTTAAGTAAAGATGATGATCCTACTGGTTCAATAGTAATATGGGAACACCCAGTGTAGGATGCACCTGTTGGATTATACATAGCTGGTATGGACCCATATGACCATGATTAGGCTGGTACTAATTCATTAGGCTCTATGTTCATTTACAAGCGATTCTAGAGCTTTGAAGAGTATTATGATATAATCGTTGCTGAGTATACTGGAAGGCCTTCTACGGCAGAAGAATACTACGAGAATGCACGTAAACTATTGCTTTACTACAATGCTAGATTAATGTATGAAAATGAGCGTAAAGGTATATTCCCATACTTTACTGCTAAACATTGTGACTACTTACTAGCAGATCAACCTGACATCATTAATGATATTGTCGGTAACTCTAAAGTATAGCGTAGGAAGGGTTGCCATATCAATAAGTAGATTAAGGACTGGGGTGAAGGTATGATAAAAGATTGGCTTAATGAAGAGTATGCTCCAGGCAAAAAGAACTTAACCAAGATACTATCAGAACCGCTATTGGAAGAACTTATAGGTTATAATGACAAAGGCAATTTCGATAGAGTGTGCGCGTTAATATAGCTAATGATTTATAAAGAGCAACTACATAATTTAGTTGTTAAAGAAAAGACTAAAGAGAATAGGAATAGGATATTATTTGATGGACCAATATTTGCGCAACAGTGGTCAGATGAACCAAGTATGCCTAACCTATTTAATGATTCAAATACGTATACGTTTTAATTATGAATAACATTAACATATTTCCTGCATAGAAAGTACCTATGTCTAAGAAGACCAAGGAATGGAAAGAAAACTGCGTAGACTATATTATCGGTCACAGTGCCTCTTCCAGAAATGGTAATAATAGGAGTAGGGAAGAAGAGATGCAGACATACTATGATCTGTATAATAGTATATACAATGAAAAAGATCTAAAGTATGTTACTAACCCATTTAAACAAGATGATGGGTTTCCTGCAACTGCTTAGGATTATAACATTATTAAACCAAAGATAGATCTATTACTTGGAGAAGAGACTAAGCGCCCGTTCAACTTTAGAGTAGTAAGAACTAGTGATATTGCTACTAGTAATCTATAGGATAAAGCTAAGCAATTACTTATTGATTATGTATAGGCATCTATTATGTCTAAACTTGGTCCTGAAGAGTAGGCTAGATATCAAGAGGCTTTGCAGTCTGGTGAAATAATGACACCTGAGTAGATACAGAAATATTTAACAAAAGATTATAAAGATATTGCAGAAATTGCAGCACAGCATAGTCTAAACTATTTGAAGCAGAAGTTAAATGTTACACATGAATTCTTCAAGGGGTGGAAGGATGCATTGATAGCTGGAGAAGAGATTTACTATGTAGGAGTAATCAATGGGGAACCTTATGTTGAAAGAGTAAATCCACTGAGTTTCAGTTATGAACAATCTGCTGATTTAGAATTCATTCACGAAGCATCTTGGTGCTGTCGTAAAATGAATATGTCTGCTACTGAGATCTATGACAGATTCTATGATAAAATGTCAGAGAAGTAGTTAAACGAATTGCTGGATATGATGGATGATGGTACTAGAGGAGGACTGAATCCACAGGTTCGTAAGACATCTTTAGACTATCCGCATATTAAAACTAGAACTATTAATGGTTTTAGTTCTAACCCATTTCAAAACGCCGATAATATCAATGTATGGCATTGTTGTTGGAAATCGTTTAAGAAGATTGGATTTGTTACTATTATTAACCCTGAAACTGGGGTAGAAGAAGAATTTGAAGTAGATGAAAGTTATAAAGTTACAGGTAGGGAAGTTAACGTAGAATGGACATGGATTATCGAAGTATGGGAAGGATACAGAGTTGGAGAAGACCTGTATATAGGTATACAGCCAGTTGAGTATCAACATATCTCAGCTGATAACCCTAATTCGCAAAAACTGCCTTATACTGGCGTAGTATACAACAATACCAATAGTTCTCCTAGGTCCTTGGTTAGTATGATGAAACCATTACAGTATATGTATATTGTAATATGGTATAGACTTGAACTAGCAATGGCTAGAGATAAAGGTAAAGTGGTAACTATGGATATTACTTAGATACCTAAAAGTATGAATATTGATGTAGCAAAATGGATGCATTATTTAGGTGCTTTAGGTGTTAACTTTGTAAATCCGTATGAAGAAGGATGGGATATACCTGGTAGAGAAGGTGGTAAGCCATCACAGTTCAATCAGATTACCGCATTAGATCTTACTATGGCTAATACTATTGATCAATACATTAACCTGATGGATAAGATTGAATCAATGGTATCTGAGATTACTGGTGTTACCAAACAAAGAGAAGGAGCAATTTCATCTAATGAATTAGTAGGCAATGTTGAAAGATCTGTAGTACAATCTGCTCACATTACTGAACCATTGTTCTGGGTTCACAATCAAGTAAAGAAAGAAGTATTAAGCATGTTACTCAATACTGCCAAGTTTGCATGGAAAGATGGTGATAAGAGATGTATACATTATGTATTAGATGATGCTACACGTGCATTCTTGACTCTTACTGATGACTTCTTCTATGAAGATATGGATATCTTTTTGGATGATTCTACTAAGAATCAGCAACAATTAGAAGCTCTTAAACAGCTTATGCAGCCTGCTATGCAAAATGGTGCTAGTCTATTAGACATTGCTGAAATCATTACAATGGACAACATTAATATGATTAAGAATCGCTTAGAAGATATTGAACAGAAGCGTATGGAACAGCAGCAAGCTTTGGAAGAGCAGCAAGCTCAGAGAGAACAGCAGATGATCCAAATGCAGAATGAAGTTAAGGAAGAGGAATTGATGATAAAAGAAGCAGAGATGGATCTCAAGAAGTATGAAATAGATCAGAATAATGCTACTAAGATTGCTGTTGCACAGTTGAATGCTTATCGTGGTACTGAAGATATGGATCAAGATCAAAATGGTGTACCTGATGTTTTGGAAATAGGCAAGCAAGCTATAGAGCGTCAAAAGGCTGATTCTGATGCAGCTGCTAAACAGTTAGAACTCAATAATAAGCGTAGAGAAATGGAGATGAAACGTGATATTGAGTAGAAGAAGATACAGCTGGAAAGAGATATAATGAAGCATGAGACATAGCTACAGAAGTAGAAGGATGAAGAAGCCTATAGACGTGAATAGTTGAAAGCACGTACTGCATTGAAGAATAAAACAAATTCAGAAGCAGCGAGGAGTAAGTCATGACACCTGAAGAGAGAAAAGCATTCAAAGAAAGGATGAAGCAGTTAAAAGCCTACCGGGAGTAGAACCCCGGTAAAGGCTACTGGGACTTTAAGGATGATAGAACTGACCACCCTGTTGAGAAACCAAAGATGTCTATAGAGCCCATTAAACGAGTATACACTATAAATCAAGGGAAACCTGATGATTCCTGGAAGAAATGGGATAAAGATGGTGATGGAGATTTAAGTCCTGAAGAACATTGGGAAAGATAGAAATCTGAACGTAGAGCAGAAGATTGGAAAAAATTAGGTAGTGGTATCAATAAGACATTTGGTACAGCGGCAGCATTGGCGAGTATTGTAGCTGGAGGTGGTTGGGCAACAACTCGATTATTAAATGGTAATAAAGCTAGTACCTTAGGCCAAGCGTTTGCTAAACATGTGCTACCGTCAAATGCGTTAGATACAGGATTCGACGTAGTAAATGTTATGTTTGATCCAACTGATATAAGTAATTGGGTAGATCTCTCTAGTGGTGCAGTATTAAGTCGTTATCGTGATCTTTCTAAACCATTAAGGCAAATTGGTGAGTTGGGTAATACTGGGGTAAACACATACAATACGATAGATAATTATGCAACTGGTGGAGAAACGAGATCTAAAAAATCTCCGCCTTATCCTTCTTTCTACAATGGTCGTAGAGTAAATCCTTGGACTGGACAACCTATAGCAACAGGTGCTTTAAAGCCTGCTGTAGACCTTGAAGATTTTGCTAATTTAACTCCAGTAGGAGATGTAATTACAGTTAATGAAATGGGTAATGCAGCTGCTAAGAAAGATTGGAGCGGATTAGGTTGGGCTAGTTTGGGACTATTGCCTATAGTCGGATCTAAAGGTTCTAAGGCAATTAAAGCTGCTATTAAAGGAGCAGAAAGAACTGCTGCAAGTACAATTAGTCGTGAGGTTCCTAAAGTAAATAGAAGCTCTGTGTAGAAAGAGATGGATAGACTTTTACAGCAGAGAGAAATGTATAAAGCTATTGAAGGAGACGATTATTTTATATTAGATTCTTCAGATGCTGTCAATGCTAGAAATAGAGTAATTGAAAGCATTGACGATCGTACTATTAAAAGAGCTAAGAAAGTAGATAAAAAATATGGAACTAATTATGCTGGTTCTTATAAGAAACTGCTTGAAGATTATCAAAATATGAACTAGGTAGATGTTCGTATGGACGATAGGTTATCGAGAGAAATGGCTGGAGCAAAAGCAAAATTAGCATTAGATGAAGAATATTCAATAGGACGTACAGATACTGATCCTGTTGATGACTATAGAAGATACACAATAAGTCTGAATGCAGATGAGGTACCAACATAGGCACATGTTAGACACGAATTAGGACATCTAACAGACATAATGCAGAACGATGGTATGTTACATACTGATATAAACAATAACAAATTACTATAGGAATTGTCTGATCCTAATCAATTAGTTACTTATAAAGACTTTAGTAGCTTAGCCAAAAATATGGATCCGTTTACTTACTTCAGTTATCTACGTAAAGGTACTGAAATTAAAAGCTTCATGAATCAAACTAGATAGGCTTTGATGAAAAGAGGTAAATTGCGGAATTCAGCAGATCATGCAAATGAAAAAGTAATAGCAGAGTATATGAACAGTTTACCAGATGGTATGGGAGAAAAGATGGTTTATCAGTCCTTTAAAGATCCTAAAACATATAGAAGATGGTTTAACTTTATACCTACTGTTGGTTTTATTGGGGCTGCATACACCGGTAATAAATTATTAAATAAAGGTGATGACAATGGACAGTATATACCCAATATATCCGATACCAACTTATAAAAGTGGTGGTATCCATATAAAGAAGAAAAACAGGGGCAAATTTAATGCTTTAAAGAAAAGAACAGGAAAATCTACTGAAGAGTTAACTCACAGTAAGAATCCTCTAACAAGAAAAAGAGCAATCTTTGCATAGAATGCGAAGAAATGGAATAAAGGTAGAAAAAAGAAAAAATAAAACAATATAGTTATGGAAAAAAACACATTGAATGGATTTGAAGTATTTAGTAATTTCAATCCTAATGTAGGTAAAAATTCTGATGATATTGACATAGATCCCAGCAAGATTGAAGAGTCTTTTGAAGAGATGTCTGATGAAGAGTTAGAGCAAGTAAAAAATATTGCTAAACAAAAGAAGACTCTTAAAATCGAAGATGATGAAGAGGAAGAAGTAATAGAGGACGAAGAGGATACTGAAGAAAAGGAGGAACCTAAGAAATCTAAGAAAGCTTCTAAACAAAAAGAAAAAGAAGTTGAAGAGGAAGACGAAGACGAAGAAGATGACTCTGATGATGACAATGAAGAAGGAGATGTATAGGTTACTTCTTTCTTCAAAGCATTAGCTGAAAAGATGAACTGGGAAATTGACGATGAAGACGAAGTTCCTCAAACAGCGGAAGAGTTAATTGAGTACTTCCAAGAAGTAATTGAAGAAGCATCTGTACCTACTTATGCTAATGAAGAAGTAGCTAAGTTAGACGAGTTTGTAAGGAATGGTGGAGATATTCGTGATTACTTATCTATTGACGCTCCTCTAGATTTGGATGATATTGACATTGAAGATGATGAAGTAAATCAGAAAGCTGTACTTAAAGAATTCCTTAAAGAGAAAGGATTCAATAGTAAACAGATTGAGAAGAAACTGACTAAATATGATGAAGCTGGTATTCTTTCAGATGAAGCTGAAGATGCTTTAGAGGCTCTTAAAGGTATTAGAGAAGAAAAGAAACAACAGCTATTGGAGGATCAGAAAAAGCAGGCAGAGACTGCTAGAAAGAACCAACAGGCATTTTTTGACAACGTTGTCAAGGAAATAAAAGGCCTAGATAATATACGTGGTATTGCTATTCCTGCAAAGGATAAACATGTTCTGCTGGAATACATATTTAGACCTGAAGCTGATGGCAAAACTAGATACCAAAAAGATTATGCTAAGAGTATCAAGAACTTGATTGAGTCAGCTTATTTTACTATGAAGGGTGATACATTGCTAGACATAGCTAAAAAAGAAGGTAAAAAGAAAGCTATAGACAGTTTCAAGAACTCGTTGAAGAATAATAGTGGTATCAATAAGAAATCACAGAAACAAGTAAAATCATCAGAAGATGATACTTCATTATGGTCATCCTTTGCACGCAAACTTCGTGTATAATGATATTAATAAATAAATAAAAATTACTAGTATTTTATGGATAATAATATTCTTAATAATTTAGTACTATACAAAGGCAAAAGATTTTCTGATCTGATTGATACAAATAAGATCTCTTATGCTTCACAGCAAAGTCCTTATCAGGTATCTACTATATTGTCTTATGTATTTGGTACAAAAGACAATGGTTATAGTACTTCTTTAGATATGCTTACCGGTGGTCTTGGAAACGTAATGACTATCGACAAAGCATCTTGGGAATGGCCTGTAATGATTGATGCAGATAGAGCCGTAACAATTAGAGATGCAAAATGGCAGGGAGAAGCCATTAGTGCTACTTCAACAGCTGGTTTAGGTAATACACCTATCATGTTGTGGTTAGAAGAAAACATGTTTGCTTCTGGTGCTATTCTTGAATTTGATAACAAAGAATTCCAGGTACGTGTTTCTGGAGCTCCTTATCAGGATGGTAACCTGTGGGTTTATACTTGTTTTGTAGCAGACGGTAAACCTTCTTCTTATATTCCTCACGATCTGTTAACAGCTGGTTGTCAAGTATCTCGTCTTGCTTCTGCTTATGAAGAGTACTCAGAAGAAGGTGATATCCTGAACTACAGCACTCACTTCAAGATGCGTAACTACCTGACTACTGTTCGTATCAACTACGATATCACAGGTTCTGCTTATTCAGATGTAATGGCGATTGCTCTGAGAGATCCTGCAACAGGAAAAACATCTTATTTGTGGGCTGACTATCAGGAATGGCTTGCACTTCGTGAATGGTATAAGAGAACTGAAAGAATGTTGGTTTACATGAAGTGTAATGTAAACAAAGATGGTTCTTGTAACTTGAAGGGTTCTAACGGTCGTCCGGTATTTATTGGTGCTGGTCTGCTCGAACAGATTGCTCCGTCTAACAGACGTTACTATACTCGTCTTTCTGCTGAACTGTTGGAAGATTTCTTAGCTGACCTGTCTTATAACTGTCTTGGTACTAACGAACGTAAGTTTGTTGCTTTGACTGGTGAAATGGGTATGCGTGAATTCGACCGTGTATTGAAAGAAAAAGCAACAAATATGAACTTGATCGACACGGTATTTGTAACAGGTTCTGGTGATAACTTGACTTTCGGTGGTCAGTTCAAGACTTATAAGATGACTAATGGTATCGAATTGACGCTGAAATACTTCCCGTTGTATGATGATACTACTTATAATCGTCAGTTGCATCCGGTTACTCTGAAACCGCTGGAATCATATCGTATGACATTCCTTGATCTGGGTAGACGTGATGGTGAAGCTAACATTGTTAAAGTAGTTCGTAAAGATCGTGAATTCGTTACTTGGTATACTGGTGGTGCTGTTGCTCCGTCTGGATATGCTAAATCTAAAGATACTCTGAGATCTAATGGTAAGGACGGTTATACTGTATACATCCTGGGCGAAATGGGAATAATGTTGAGGGATCCGCGTGCGTGTGGGGAACTGATCATGGAAGCAGCATAATTGAACTACCTTTTTTATACATAAAAACGAAACCTTGCGGATAGATCGACGTTATATAATATATAACTTTAAAGTAAATGTATTATGATGCGATCTTATGACGTTTATAAAATAACAAACAAGGTAAATAATAAAGTATATATAGGCATATCAAGTAAGGGCGCAAGTGCTCGGTTTCGAGAACATATTTATGCGGCTGAGCACGGAAGCCCTTATAAAATCCACAAAGCTATTAACAAATACGGAAAAGATAATTTCTTATTCGAAGTTATAGATTTTTGTAATAGTTGGGATGAATTAGTGGAGAAAGAACAATATTATATCTCTTTATACGATTCTAAAAATGATGAAAAAGGGTATAATATGACAGATGGAGGTGATGGAACTTTTGGTAGACAACAGTCTGAAGAAACTAAAGAAAAAATTAGACAAAAAGCTATTGGAAGAGAAGTTACTGAAACTACAAGAATTAAGTTATCAGAAGCTGGTAAAGTGTTAACTGAAGCCAGAAAAGCATATTTTGAATCTGGAAATATTGGTAGTACGCGCAAAAAAGCAGTATTGCAATATACTAAAGATGGAGATTTTCTAAAAGAGTATAGCGGAGTAAACGAAGCACACAGAGAAACCGGAATAGCCGCTTCTACTCTAATATCTGCTTTAAAACATAAAAATATAGTAGGATCAAAAGTAAATCCTTACATTTGGGTTTACAAACATGAATATCCTGAAGTGCCTGAAAAAGTATCTTCTAGTTTATTTGCTAAAGATCCAGATTGGAAACCAACTATCTCTGAAGCTTGTAGAAAGGCAGACATTGAAGCAAGAAAATCTAGAAAAATTACAGATAAACAAAGAAAAGCCATTTTAGAAAACGGATTGCAAAAAGCTAAAACTGTTTGTCAATACGATAAAGAAGGTAACTTAATAAATGAATTTCCATCAATTATAGAAGCTAGTAGAAAATCTGGATGTGACAGAAGAGGTATACAGAGGCAATTACACAATCCTATAAATCCTGACAACGGTAGAGCTTGGAATAATGCCAAATATATATGGAAATATAAAGAAGAAGCAGCCTGAGGCTAGCAGGCTGCATTCTTTACTAACTTGATAATCTAATATTAAATATTATGGAAATAATCGTTAGAATTGTAAAACAAAACCCCTGGACAAATTTAACCAAATGGGACAAATGTTTTGATTATATAGGTTCATACTGGACTAGATCAGGAAACTTATACACAGGATTAACAGCTGAAGACGCTGAAAGATTAGAAAAAGAATTAAGATATGAACCTGGTACATTGTCACCAAGTAGTTCTTTCTGGGAAACATATGCAGTCAAAGTAGGTAAGAAGGATACTATTTTGAGAACAGAAAAACCTGAAGATGAACTTAAATATCTGTTCCTGAAAGGACACAAAAGAGTTGCAGACGGTATTAATAAACAGAATGCAGCTACAGATTACTTGCTGATTAATGCTACTAGTGAAGCTGAAGAGACTAATAAGTTCCATAAAATTAAGCGTGAGGCCTATAGAGAACTTGATAAGATGTCTATTGAAGATATGCGTAAGTGTTTACGTCTGTATGGTATTAAATCAGATAACCTTTCTAATGAACTTGTTGAGGCTAAGATGAATGAACAGATTGAATTGTCTCCGAATAAGTTTATGCTGAAATGGGTCAACAATCCTAATAAGGAAACTCAGTTCTTAATTGAGAACGCTATTTCTAAGAACATCATTAGACGTAATCGTACACAATACTTCTACGGTACAGAAATGATTGGAAATGGAATTGATGATGTTATTGCTTATCTGAATGATAAGAAGAACCAAGATATTAAGATGTCCATTCTCCAAGAAACAAAATCTAAGTAAATATGACAATAAAGGATTTACATATTGCTTTTAAAACTGGTGCTGATAAGAATGAAAAGGCAGTTGCGTTTGGTGGCTGCCCAGCATTCACACCAGAAGAAATTGATCAATTCCTAATGCAGGGATATGTTGAAGTATTGTGCAATAAGTTTACTGGATCTAATGCTAGACAGGAAGCATTTGAAGGTAGTGTCAAAAGAATAGCAGATTTAGAAAGATTAGTAAAAACTGATAATGCTGTAGCTGTTACTTTTGACTCTAGTTCTAATGTACTTACTATGTCTGATTTCTTTAAAGATTCAAGTAATACTAACAATAGATTGTTCTTTGTAAATGCAGTATTACACTTTGGCAGTAATTAGGCAAATGTAGATCTAGTAGATCATAAAGCAGCTGATAGGTTCCGTAAAACTTATAATAACGATCCCTGGATTCCAACACCTAAGGCTACTATTGCTGATAACTAGTTAAAGATATATATAGATACAACTAGCATGAAAGCTCCTTATACTGTTGACATTACTTATGTTAAATATCCTGATAAGATCAATTATAAAGAATATAATAAGGATATTACAGAAGTACCTGAATACGTATTATATGAAGCAGTCAATAGAGCTGTAGTAATTGCTCTGGAAAATATTGAGTCTAGGCGTACAGAAACTAAGCTACAAATAAATAATTTACAAGAATAATATATTGTAGTTGCTACAAATAAATAATTTACAAGAATATGTCAGCACGTGAAATGTAGGTTGAGTTCGAAAGACGAATTACATTAATGAATCCAGACTTTGAGTTGAAAGAGAAACTCACTTCTGATACTATCTTTTCCTTCTTGAATGCTTATACTGAAAGATATGTAAGAATAAATTACTTACAAGAAGACTAGGTATTAGATGGAACTAGAGCTCAGAAAAAGAATGCAGATGCATTAAAAGGATTGATTGTAAGAGGTCTTTACGAAGTAGATGCTAAAGACGCTAAGAATACTGATAAAGTATCTGATAGAGTCAAATTGCCTGAAGATTACTTTCTGTATATCAGAAGTAACAGCATGATCTCTAAGAACTATAAAATAGAGACTGAGATCACCAAAGAAAATGAATATGTTATTACTCCTAACAAGACTATTAGAGAGGATGATGTAGAGAAGATAATTTCTACTTACTATAACAAAGCAATTATGCTTAATCCGTATGTGGTACTTAATGCTGGTAATAATGCTGATACATAGAAAAATATTTACATTAATATCATACACGACGAATATACTGTAATTAAGAAGCTTGATTTAGTATATTATCGTAAACCAAAGAAATTTGATGTAATTGGCGTTGATGGCGTTAATGTATTAAATAAATGTGAATTACCCGATAACGTACATATGGAGATTGTAGAAGGCGCAGTAGAAATGTTTATTACTGAGGCTAGATATCGTCTTAACATGAAACAAGACTAATTATGAAAAATGTTGCCCTGCAAGAAGCGTTTGAAATAGAAATAAATAAGTTAGACGATAATCTAACTAAACCAACATCATCTATTACTGAATACTTTTTAAATGCTGGTCTAGATAAGTTCTGGAAGACTCGTTACTCTGCTATGAATTATAAGAGAGAAGGGTTTGAATAGACTGAAAAGCGCATCGATGATCTTCGCACTTTAGTACAAGAAGAATCATTTGAAGATGCTGCTATTACTACAGTAAATCCTTCACTATATACAGTAACATTACCAGAAAACTATGTACTGTTACTTGGTGATACTGCTGGTATACAGCCTGCTGATGGAGTAGATATACCTTGCTGGGAAAAAGATGAAGAGGGTAATTATATAGTACATTATACAGATACTATAGAAGGTACCATAGAAACTGTAGATAGAATCAAAGAGAATTCACTATCAGAGTATCATTTGCATTATACTAAAGCTAGACCTATTAAGTTGATCGCTAGAGACTTAATTAAACTATATACGGATGGTAAATATAAAGTAAGTAAATATACTATTAGTTACATCCGCAAACCAAACAAAATAGATATTCACAAAGAACCATTTGCTGAATATACGGATATGCCTGAACATACATAGTTAGAGATAGTAAAGTTAGCAGCTTAGCTATACTTAGAGAATCAGGCTAATCCAAGATACCAATCGTATAACAACGAGGTTAGTACGATGGAATAAAGAATAAGCGCTTACTGACGTGGAAATCAAACTTTTAAGTTAGGAAAGTAGAAGGTAAGCATGTTAAACAAGAAAGCGCTTAATTAATGTTTAACTAAACAAATATAAACTATGATTACAAGAGTTGGTACCGTACTTATCGGTAAAAATTGTCCTACTTCTTATACTACAGCTGACGCTTTGGCTGCTGGTGATGTAGCAATGTTTGATCAAGATAGAAAAATTATCAAAACAGCTGCTGAAGCAGTAAAAGCTAGTACGCTGTATATTGGTGTAGCACAGGATAAAGTAACTGTAACTAAACCTGATGGCAGTACTGAACAGAAAGCTAACATTGAATTTTCTAATGCAATTCAGAAAGACTCTAATCCGTCTGCTGTAATTGGTGAATACGAAGCTCCAGTTCAGGAAAAAGTAGTTATTACTTTGACAAATGCTACAATCGTTGCTGGAAACCGTTACGTTCTTCGTATTGTTTACAAAGACATGTTTGAAGATCCGGGGCAGTTTACTCACACTTACGAAGTGTTTGCTACATCTGCAACAGCTAAAGATCTTGCAGATGCGCTTGTTAAAAAGATCAATAAACACGCAAACAGAAGAGTTTCAGCTTCTAATAATGAAGCAGTTATTACTTTAACTGCTATGGAAAAAGATGACAACGAAGGTGTATATTCTATCAATGAATATAGCGTTGTATCTATGGAAGTTAGTTTATACGAAACAATTCCGGGTGCTTTATTGAGCAATTTCCCGAAAGCGGTTGCTGGTGCAACTATTGTTAAAACTGCTGGTAAAGCTGGTAAAGGTTATTGGAAACAAGTTAGAGACAGAGAAGCACGTCAGATGGGTTACAAAGGACATGTATTTACAGGTACATATCCTGAAGTAGAACAGGTTAGAAAAGTAGTTGCTGGTGATACTTATGACTATGCGACTATTGAAAATGATAACTTGTATCTGAGCAATGATAATCAGTACATTAAGACTACTCCGATCTTAACAGAATTATATGTTAAGAAAGGTACTACAAAACTTGCTGAGACAGTACTTGGTAAAGGTATCAAGAGCTTCATTACTGGTACAGACGTAGCATAATATTAAATTTCAGTGTACCGTAAAGGGGGTTAGGGGTAAAACCCTGACTCCCTTTTTTATTTAAGTAATATGGAAATAACTAAAACAGAAACAACAATTGAGATCAAGCTGAAGTCAGCTATGAATGTAACAGCAGTGTATGTAGATAACTTAGATAACTTTAAGAATGCGTATTCAGCTGTAGTTACTAATCATACTCAAGCAACTGTAAAAGAATTCGGTAGTGTAACTGAAATCAGTATACCATTTGAAGAAGGTACTTCTACAAGTGCATTTACTGTTACTATTAGTACTGCTGATGGAGTATAGGAAGTTGGTTTTTACTATGACAAAGATCAACTGTATTATGCAGAAATTGATGTTCTAACTAATCATTGTAATACTTGTTTAGATAAACAGTAGAAAGAAAGAATGGCATTATTTATACTTAAGAAAGATCTGTTAGAATATGCAGAACAGAATAATATGATAGACAATGCTGTTAACTTTTACATAGACTTGGATAGAATGCTAAATTTAAGTAAGTTATCCAGATCAGTAGATACTTACAATACTGTAATTAGAGGTTGTAACAAACAGTGTAAATGCTGTTGTAATGGATCTTGTGCAATATGAATAAAGACACGTATATAATTGGTGCAGGTCTAAATTATGAAACTAAAGTAAATCTAAACTATAAGAAATGGTATATGCTTAATTTCGTATGTGCTGAGCATATAATGTAGTTATTAGATGATCCTAGGAGTAGTAATCTTTCATATGAATAGATTGAAAGACTTAGAGCTCACATTAAAAAACTAATAAGATATGACTATAGACGAACTTTACCAGTTAGTTAAGTAGATTCAAGCACAAGTAGAACTTAATACACTTGCAGTTCAAAGTATATCCAATCAGCTTAATACCTATACTCCATTATCACAATTCTATAATGTGAACAATAAAGTAAATGGTTATGATGCTACTCTAACTGATATAGCCAATAAGGTAGCTACATTGTCTTTAGATCTATCTAAAGTGAATAAACTATCTACTATGTTAGACACTAATATCAAGAATGCAGCTATAGATGACATATTATAGTTTGATGGTGATAGGTGGACTAATGTTAAAGCAAGTGGAATTGTAGGTGGTGGTGGAGTTAACAAACTAGAAGATTTGTCAGACGTTAGAATAAGTAACAAATTAGATAAACAATCTCTAGTATGGGACAATACTACTAGTAAATGGATCAACTATACTGTATCAAGCGGTGGTGGAGGAGAAGGTGGAGGACTAGATGTTACTGCTATGTGGCAAGAATTAGCTAAAGCAGACTCTAGTAAAACCATAGATCCAAGCCACATTACTGGATTTGTACAGTCTACAAATGGAACTGCTACTAATCTAACAGTAAATACTTTAACTACTAGTGGAAATGTAAGAATGACTAACGGTAGTAAACAGCTTAGCTTGACTACTTCTGGAGTAAGTGTTAATGGAGATCTTACTTCGACTGGAGAAATAACAGCATACAAACTAGCATAAAAATGAATAGAAATAACATATATACAGTTAATCCATTATATAATGGTTCTACTACTTAGACTACAGAAGATGGTTCTGTACAAAGTGGTGGAACCACTATTATTTACCAATAGGGTGGTGGAACTGGTCTAACAGATGCTTAGAAATAGAAACTAGATGGTATTTAGGAAGGAGCTGAAGTAAATCAGAATGCTTACTCAAAAGTAAGATTAAACGGTTCTGATGCCTTAATAATAGAAGCAAAGAATAAAACTGATATACTTAATATGTCAGGAGTATATCCTATTGCTATTGCTATTAATGGTAACGGAGGACTTGATTTTACTGTATCTTCAGATCAATCTAATACTAATTCAGTAGTAACACAATCATAGTTAAAGGCAGCTATAGACTAGTTAGAAAAAGATAAGTATTGGAAAGTAGATGCAGATGGTAAGTTATATACTGAATTAGATGTATATTCTCATAAAGAAATCTCAGCGTATGGTGCTGGTACTGGTGGAGGAAGCACAGGTGGTGCAGGCGCATTATACGAATGCGCTGATGTGCTTAGAGATGGGGACAAAGTATAGGGTGCAGCAGTAGGCTCTATCCTATCATACAATGGCTCTCACTGGTATGCAATTCCACAGTCTGCTATTACTCCAGATCTAACAAATTATGCCACTAAATCATATGTAACTCAACAGATTAATGACCTTATTGGTGGAGCTCCAGGTACTCTAGACACTTTAAAAGAGATTGCAGAAGCATTAGGTAATAACCCTAACTTTGCAACTACTGTTACTGAGATGATCAATAACATTGGTCTCAGAGTAGATCAAGTAGAGGATAGAGTTGTATCCTTAGAAGACATGTTTGAATGGGATAAATCTGCCAGTGCTTCAGATCCTAGTTTGTGGAGAATCAAAGCCAAAAAAGATCTATACGGAGTAGGAGAAATTAGTGCATATGGATATTCATCAGGTACTGTACCAACAGGTGCACAGTACATGTATGAACTGAAAGATGTACTATTTACAGAACTAACCTCAGGTCAATTGCTTCAATGGAATGGTACTAAGTGGATAAATATAGATAAGAATGCCGTAGGTCTCAATGAAACAGAGTTAGCTAAGTATCTTACTAATAATAATTACGCTAAGAAGTCTGATATTACTTGGGCTAATTTACTAAACAAACCTACTACTTGGGGATGGGCTAGTATCACAGGTAAGCCTACTACATTGGCTGGTTATGGCATTACTGATGGTGTACCTAATACAAGGAGAGTATCTGCCGGTAGTGGACTTGCTGGAGGCGGAGTATTATCTTCAGATGTAACTATATCGTTAGGTACAATAGGAACTGCTGGTACATACACTAAGATTACTACAGATATGTATGGTAGAGTGGTATCTGGTACTACTTTATCTGAAAGTGATATACCTACATTACAGATAAGTAAGATTAGTGGGTTGTAGTCTGCATTAAACAGCAAACTCAATATAAGCGATTTCAATACTTGGTTTACTATAAAGAAAGACTCGCAAGGAAGAATCGTTAGTATTTAGGCTAACTACGATTTCTTTAGTGTAGGAGAAATTAGTGCATATGGATATTCATCAGGTACTGTACCAACAGGTGCACAGTACATGTATGAACTGAAAGATGTACTATTTACAGAACTAACCTCAGGTCAATTGCTTCAATGGAATGGTACTAAGTGGATAAATATAGATAAGAATGCCGTAGGTCTCAATGAAACAGAGTTAGCTAAGTATCTTACTAATAATAATTACGCTAAGAAGTCTGATATTACTTGGGCTAATTTACTAAACAAACCTACTACTTGGGGATGGGCTAGTATCACAGGTAAGCCTACTACATTGGCTGGTTATGGCATTACTGATGGTGTACCTAATACAAGGAGAGTATCTGCCGGTAGTGGACTTGCTGGAGGCGGAGTATTATCTTCAGATGTAACTATATCGTTAGGTACAATAGGAACTGCTGGTACATACACTAAGATTACTACAGATATGTATGGTAGAGTGGTATCTGGTACTACTTTATCTGAAAGTGATATACCTACATTACAGATAAGTAAGATTAGTGGGTTGTAGTCTGCATTAAACAGCAAACTCAATATAAGCGATTTCAATACTTGGTTTACTATAAAGAAAGACTCGCAAGGAAGAATCGTTAGTATTTAGGCTAACTACGATTTCTTTAGTGTAGGAGAAATTAGTGCATATGGTTTAGGCGAAACCCAACCCTCTGTTACTACTCTTGCTGGATTAGATGATGTTACTATTGCTTCACCAGCTAATGGGCAAACGCTTATATATGATTCAGCTACTTCACAATGGAAGAATGGAACCATCATTGGAGGTGGCAATATTTCTTTAAATGGTACTGTATATAAACCTGTTAATGGTACTATTACTTTGCCGAATTTATATGAGAAAATTTCAGGAGGTACTTCTTCGCAATTCCTCAAAGCAGATGGGAGTGTAGATGGGAATTTGTATGCTTTAGCGTATGAAGGAAATAAAGATACAGTATTCAAAACTAGATATATTACAGTAGTAGACAGAAGAGATGAGGTTATTTATCCTTCCAGTTTTCAAGAAAGAGGTGTTACTTCTTACTTTTCTATGCAAGGTACTCCAACTAATCAATGGTATAGTATATTAAGCTTAAAAGGATGGAATTCTGATTATGGAACATGGCAATTAGCTGGACCAAGTTCTACTAATAATACAAATAATAGACCATATTATAGAGATGGGAAGCAAACAACTTGGAACGCCTGGAAAGGACTTGCATTTCTTGATGATGTTAAAAATATAGCTGATATTTATTTTAATGGTCAAAATATTTATTCTGATTATGGACATTGGGTAGTAGGCTTAATTAGAATTGGAGATTCTTCTATTAGTGATAAATATATTAGTGGTGAAATGATATATAGGAGATCTAACGGTATATATGCAAATGGTTCTGTTAGATTTAATCTTATAAAGAAATATAGTTCTACACAAATGTATGCAGGAGTATTTTATACTGGTTATGGTGTTGACCCTGACCAAGACGCTCCAAGATTATGTACATTTACATATCAAGGTGTTAAATGGGGAGGTCTTTGTTGGAGATCTGCTGCATCTTTAAATTCAATTAAAACTATTATATATGATAATAGTTCTACTGATACTCCTTTTTATGTTAAGTATTTTAATTCTCAAAGTAGTGAAATACAAAATGCTGAAATCAATAATTCTATTTCTGTATTAGGTTCTGATATAGATGTTCAACCAGTAAGTACAAATGGTAGATTTTATACTTCTGCTGACAGAATAGAAATTAATAATATTACTAATGGATGGTCCTATATAAGATACAGAACTAATGGAAGATATTGCGATGTAGGTTTGAGTGGAACTACTGCTGGCATGGCTGAAGCTGGGAGTTTTGAAATAAGACCTACTGGAAGTAATAATGAAGGTATCTTTGTAAGATATAGTCAGTCAGATTATGGCAAACTTGGTGTAGTTAATAAGTCTGGACAACAAGCTTCTATTGGTTATTTTAATAGTAATAATGGATTTGGAGATAAACCAATATGGACTGTCGGAGCAGGACTGAGAGACTCAAGAAGTTTTGATTGGTGGTATGGAACAGAAGGATATAAGATGACATTAATGGAAGACGGAAAGTTGTTTGTTAATAGAATAGCTGGAGATGCTCCTTCATATAGTCTTAGTATAGGAGATAATGATACTGGTTTAAATTGGCAAGCTGATGGAATTATAGAATTTATGTCTAATGCTAAGCAAGTTGGTTATTGGGGATATACTAATGGAAGATTATATAATACTTATTTCAGAGAGCCAACAGGAAATGTATATACTGCTACATCTATGATGGTTAATGGTAATGGTAGTAATCTTTATCCAGGTATAGGATTTCATCAGCCAGGAGTAACAGCAGGAGTAGTGTATTTTACAAATTCAGGAGAATTTAAATTTAGAAATATAAATGATAGTGGATATACAAATGTTTATGGAGGCAATCTTATAGCAGATGCAGGACATTTATATTCAAGATATAATGGTATTGAAATAAAAATCGGAGCAGAAAATGGGTCATATGTTCATTTTATAACTAATCCTGCAAGAAACTTATATTTTGCTAATAGTTTATTTGTTAATGGAGGAGTTCATCCGTATGTAACAAATGTTAATGATTTAGGATATGCTGGTCATGTATGGAGAAATATATATGCAAATAGATTAATTGGAGAAGCAGACAAATCTGTTTTTCTTGTAACTAATTGTATTGGAGGACAACAAGCAAATCCCCAAGTCTACTTCAATAATGGCATAGGTGTCAAAGTAGCTATGACAGGCGTTAATCCTGATTCATATTGGGGCGATACTTTATGGATTAATGGATATAAAGGTCCTGATGTTCCGGATATGTGTGCTTTGCATTTTTCAAGGGGTGGTGCTCCTCTTATTTATATAAGCAGTCAAAAACATAACGCTACAAGTTATGGCACAATGTACCATATATGGACCGGTTATAACTCAAACCATTCTTCTGCTGACTGGAATTGCCGTACCTTAAATGCAAACGGAAGGATTAGCACTACATCAGACATATATTCTGCCGGTTGGGTCAGGGCCGGTGGAAGTAATGGATTCTATTGTGAATCCTATGGCGGTGGTTGGCATATGACTGATTCAACATGGATTAGAGCATATAATGATAAACAGATTTATACAGCAAGTACAAGTCCAAATGCTTTTCATACTTTAGGCGGTGTTAATGCTTCTGGTAGAATATATGCTGGTAGTTATATAGAAACACATGGAGGTTTAGTATGTGCAGGAGTTGGTAACTCAGGCGGTGCTTCAGGATTCAATGTGTATGGAAGTTTCTATGGAAATGCTTCACACGGAGGTATTGAAATTGGAGCATCTAACAATGTACTTGGCATTGGAGTTCATTCAAATGATAGTTGGTATATATGGTGGACTAATAGTGGATCAATAGGGTCCTCTTCTAACAAGCGTTACATATTTAGTTACAATGGTAGTAGTTGGAACTTTACGGGTAGCGTAGTTGCATCTGGTGAGGTAACTGCATACTCAGATGCTAGATTAAAAAGTAATATACATACATTAGACTACAGAGGAAGACTAATACCTAGATACTATGTAAAAGATGGTAAGCAATCAATAGGTTTTATAGCACAAGAAGTACAAGCATTGTATCCAGAGTTAGTATTAGGCTAGGACAAGAGTCGCCCATATTTATCTCTGAACTACAATGGATGTACTGCTGTACTGTCTGCATAGTTGAATCATGTTGAAGATGAAGTTACTATGTTGAAAAACAAAGTAAGAGAGTTGGAGATTAAGGTTTCTGTTTTAACAGAGCAACTTCATTCTCAAGCTATCTGATTCTATTTTTAAGTACTTCTACTTCATCCTCTACTTTATTTACTTGAGCTGAGAGAACTGCGGTAGTTAAACAAATATAAATATGTATAAAGTACTAGAAAATATAAGTAGTAGAGATCTATTAGAACACATATATGTAATGTAGTTATAGATACTAAATAAGCTAAATAAAATGGATGATGACGGTAAAGAATTTGCCTTAAATCTATTAGCTGATTTAATAGGTTCTAAGATAGTAGAGCGATAGGATTCTGTAATATTTGATTCTATCAACACTACAACTCGTAGTTAATTACGTTAAATCTGTCTCTTATACACATCTGACGCTGCCGACGACTAGTCGA
>OWHZ01000192.1_pt1 | contig 43823 bp, 48 predicted proteins | sample 1732651 | NCBI WGS metagenome assembly OWHZ01 (sample SAMN05065738, study PRJEB22554) | human gut metagenome | biome: ENVO:2100002; feature: ENVO:00000062; material: ENVO:00002003 | host: Homo sapiens | place: USA
TATCTATAACAACCTCATATTCATCGTACCTATAAATCGTTTAGGACAACATTGACTTTTGCCACAAACAAACAAGCCTTATGGAGAAAAAAACAGTATCGGTCGTGATGTGTACATACAATGGAGAAAAATACCTGCGCGAACAAATGGATTCCATCCTCGCGCAAACCTACCCTATCCATGAAATCATCGTTTGCGACGACTGTTCCACAGACGGTACAATGAACATTTTACAAGAATACGCTACAAAATTTCCATTCATCAAAGTACACCGAAATACACGAAACAAAGGATGCAATCAAAACTTTCATGATATATTCTATCAAGTATCTAAAAAAGTAGACTATATAGCAATATCCGACCAAGATGATATTTGGTTCCCAGAGAAAATAGGAAAATTAGTACAATTAATAGAAAAGGAAGAAGGATACAACCTGTGCTTCTCAGACATCATCTCTTCCCCAACCTACTCTCGTCAGCAAACCAAAGACTACCTCCCATTGCCCTTTACCGCAGAGTCCCTGTTTTTTAGAGACAATATACCGGGGCATGCCATGCTTATAAAAAGGACTTTTATCGAAAATCTGAAGCCCTGGAGCGGCATGACGTTCTATTATGATTGGTGGTTGGCCATGAACGCAGCCCTGACTGACAGCATCATAAAGTGCAAAGAACCGCTATCGTGGCATAGAATACACTCGGCATCTGTGATAACCACCGTAGGAAGAAAATTGTCCAAGCATAAGCCACATTCCCCTATAGCTCCTTACGTATATGGAACATATAACTTCTTCAAACTTAGAAACACGGAAAGTTTTAAATGTTTTTACAACAATATTTATGAAAAAACATCTCCAACACACCATCCCATCTTACACCAAATAACCAAACTATTCAATAGCCACAACCCTTTGGATCTTTTACGGCTTTGTTTCGTTTGTATGAAACATCGCAAACAAATATATCCCCATCCTCACAAGGGTAAAGGGTCTATTTTTGCGCTTCGTGGCTTTTTCTCTCCATTCATTTGTACTTATTATAATATACAATTCTACAATACGGAAACTGAGCACAACTCCCAGTTGAATAAAAAACAGAAATGAAACCTTAGGTTCGTTTCTTACAAAAACGTATATCATATAAAAAAGATACTCCAAAAACTTGGGAAGACAAAAAAGTTTCCATATTTTTGCAAAAGAATGAATCCTAATAACAAAAGGACAAAACATAAAATGGAACAAAGTATTATCCGTTTTTTCTAATAATTTCACAAATGGACAATATGCAAAAAATACCTGTGTTCTTTACTTTTGACGCTAATTACTTGTTAGCAGCAAAGGTTGCCATTCACTCCATGATGAAACATGCCTCACGGCAATATTGGTATGAATTATATGTATTCCATACAACTTTGTCCCCAAAAGCCCAGCAATCTTTACGGAACAGCCTAAAAGAATTTACACATACCGAATTACACTTCATCGATGTCACACAATACAATGAAAAAATCAAAAATTTCGGGACTAAAGCACATTACTCCAAAGAAATTTTCTATAAACTTATTGCAACAGACGTCCTTCCGCAATATGACAGGATTATATGTTCGGACGTAGACGTAGTTTTTACCGGCGATTTTTCTCCCGTATTTTTCATGTTCCCGAACGAAAAATTTTATTATGCCGGTGTCGGACCAGTGGAAAACAGTCGTATGCCTTACTACCGGAAAGACTTCAGTACGACGGAAATGGAAATACTTGAACATGAAATTGCTGCAGGATTCTTACTCATCAACCTTAAAGAATTGCGCAACGACCATAAGCAAGAAGAAATTATCAACTTTTATGTCAACAACTATCCACGACTACGTTTGCCGGAACAAGACTGCATTATTTTAACCTGTTGGCCCTACATCAAATATTTACCGATCGATTATAGCTTGCCTATCTCCTTCTATCGGTTAAACATGAACCAAAGAGATTTTTATCAAGGCAATACCGAATTTGCAGGAGACAAAGCCACTGCACTCGCCAAGTTTAATAAAGGATTGGCACATCCCGTACAAATTCATTATGCAGGTTTCGACAAACCGTGGAATTGTTTCCGGCTCACCCGACGGCAAGACTGGATAAAGGCCATGAAATCCACCCCGGGAGGAATGGTATTATACCTCAAATCGTTACCGCGGAATTTATTGATGCGAACTAAGCGATATAGCCTGAAACGATTCTTACGAAAAACTTATAAAAGAATAACCAACAGATGAATTTCGCCTCAAAAATCCCTGTATTACGAAGTTTTGCCCGAGCCTATGCACTTACTAAATTCAAAAAAGAATGGCGCAAACGCAATAAGCAAAACCAAACCGTACCAATGAATACCTTTCCCATGGAATGTGTTGAAGTAGGCAACGGTACATACGGAGAGTTGCATATCTTGAGCTATTTTCCTCCAATAGAGAAATTGACAATAGGAAACTATGTATCATTAGCTTCAAACGTACATTTCATTTTAAGCGGTAACCATCAGACCGAAACGCTATTCACTTATCCCATACGCTCAACCCTTGAAGGCAAACACTGCCAGACAGACAGCCGGAGTAAAGGTCCTATCATAGTTGAGGATGAAGTTTGGATTGGCTACGGAGCAACAATACTATCCGGTGTTACGATTGGCAAAGGAAGTATCATAGCAGCCGGAGCCATTGTGGCATCCGACATTCCTCCCTATGCAATTGTTGGAGGCAACCCGGCCCGAATCATCCGTTACCGAGTGCCCGAAGAAATAATTCCAATTATCAAGGATGTCTATTTAAATGATTTGCACCCAACGCAAATAACAACGCTTTTAGATGAGTTATATCGTCCGCTAAAAACCACAGAGGACGCATTACGTATCATAAAATTACTTCAACATGAAACCTAACAATAATCAAAAAGTAAGGGTTATCGCCTTTTATCTGCCGCAATTCCATCCCACCCCGGAAAACGACAGATGGTGGGGCAAAGGATTCACGGAATGGACCAACGTGGGCAAAGCCAAACCTTTATTCAAAGGACATTACCAGCCACGTGTGCCGGCAGATTTAGGCTACTATGACCTTCGTTTGCCGGAAACACGTCAAGCCCAAGCCGATATGGCACGTGAATATGGCATAGAAGGTTTCTGTTACTGGCATTATTGGTTTGGAAATGGCAAGCAACTATTACAAAGACCATTCAATGAAGTGCTAAATAGCGGGAAACCGGATTTTCCCTTTTGTTTGGCATGGGCCAATCACAGTTGGGAGGACAAACAATTCAACAAAGATGGGGGACATAAAATGTTAATGGAACAACTCTATCCCGGGGATGAAGACTACATTGCACATTTCAATGCTGTGTTACCTGCTTTTCAAGACCCAAGATATATTCGCATACACGGAAATCCAATATTTGTAGTCTACTCTCCTAAAGAAATCCCCAATCCCCCCCACTTTATCGAACTGTGGCAAAAGCTTGCCTCCCAACACGGTTTCCGCATTCACTTTGTAGGACATACCTCTAAAATTGAAGATTTGGCTCTGTTTCGCCAATGGGGATTTGATGCTAACGTTTTAATAAGGCTATTTGATGTATTCAAAAAGGATTTTTCTTTGTGGGAGCGCATAAATGCCAAGTTCCAACGTATTGCATTAAAAAAAGGACGTCGTATTGAATATAGCCGTGCCTCTCAATACTTTCAAGGACCTGAGGAACAAGCTAACGACTGTTACCCTACTCTCATTCCTAATTGGGATCACTCTCCCCGATCGGGCCGATCCGGACATATCCTCATCAACTCAACCCCTGAAAAATTTAAAAAACACATTATAAAATCATTCAACAACATATCACATAAAACAAGAGAAGATCGTATTGTATTCCTCAAATCCTGGAATGAATGGGCTGAAGGGAACTATATGGAACCTGATCTGAAATTCGGAAGAGGATATCTTGAAGCATTAAAAGACGCTATTCAAGATGTATTTTATCTATTGAAAGACAAATGAAAACGGTTTATCTACCATTTCTGTCACAACCTATAAAATTCATCCAAAGCCCCTATATCAATACTTATCGTTTCTATCGGAACAGATCAGGACTCCACCTGAAACCGTACGACACAGACACAATATCCACAGTTGACAGGCCCCAAAGACTCCCAAAAACACTACAACAACTACAGCCGAACGATTTTCCGTTTGGCTGTAAACGATTTCTCACTCTACGGCAAACAGGAAAAAGGACGAAGGAAAAGCGGATGACACTCCCCTCTCCATCCTTCAAGGAGTTTTTTCAGAAAAGGGTTCGCATCCTTCATATTATTTGTGTATCAACAAATTACGGTGAACTTTCTTCTATAACTTCCTTCACCAGGGCTTCACCTTTCCTTCACTCAAAGAGGCATTGTGCACAACCGAATGAACTATAAAACAAGCCATTAAGGTGAACCCTATTGTTTTTGTGCAAAAAAAATGAGCGCAAACCATTTTGAAACGGTATATCCATCAACCGACCAACCATATTCACGTCATGAAAACGGAATAAGATCATCCTATCACAACCCGGCAATCTCGTCCAAGGACAAGCCCGTGCAAAGGCTTATCGTCTCTACCGGAACAGATGAAGCCTTCATCTTCTTGGCTATGTCCAACCGTTCTTCTGCACGACCTTTCTGCTTCGCGAAATCCAACGTGGCCAACTGGTCACGGTACACCTTGATGCTTTCGTCGTATTTCATACGCTCTTCTTTCGACAAAGACGCGATGTCCACTATCTGTTCCAACTTCTCGAACACAGACTTACGAGCCTTGAAAGGCAACCTCTGCAATGTCTCCATATTTTTCAATACATATATCCAACGTTCAAAGTCATTCTCACACTCCGATTCCTCCTTCTTAAAACAAGGCAACTGCAGGAACACGAAACGGAGCTTATCGGAAAACGGCACGTGTGTGTCACGATCCGACAGCACCACGTCCGTACGGAAATTGCCCTCGGAATCCTTCATCTCGAAATTCAGGAAAAAATACCGTAAACGGCTTTCAAATTGAATTTCCAATTCGCACCGCGTTCGCCCTGCCGCGACATCGCACGGCACAAATAATAAATCGCACGCTCACGGATGGTTGTTCAGGAAGTCTATCAACAAGTCTTTATGGACGGACTGACCGAAAATCCGCTTGAAGCCCACGTCTGTGAAAGGATTGATGAACCTGCCCATAACACCATGTTTTAACTTTCACAAAGATAAAGAAATATCCTATCTTCCAAGCATAAAAACGGAAAACGAACACATAATTTTTGTTAAGTGTATGAGGCAAAGCATCAACATCCCGAGGCTTTTTTCGTATTTTTGCTATATAATATATTAGGACAGCATGAAAGACAAACCTAAAATCGCACTGCTCAAACAAGAAGTCTACCAAGACTTATACGTATGCCCCGTAACCGAAAAAGACCCGGAAGCGATTCTCCTCTCTTCCATGGGGCGTGTAGGTCCCATAGGACTGATGGCAGAATTGGACGCAGATTTTTATATTATAAAGGAAGAACGAGAATGGGAAACACAAATATACCGTAAAGTAATCCCACACATCGCCAAAGACCTTCATTTGCTCAAAACACAAACCTTGGACAAACTGCCGGGACAAGGATTCAAACGCCCCGGAAGCCCGTTGCCCAACGGGAAATTTGCCGTAGACGGACGGGCAATCGATTGGAACGCGTATGACATCGTGATTTCTATCAATGTAGCTTTGCCGACGAACGTTGTACGGCAATATCCCCGGACTTTATTCGCCTACATGATCGGAGAAGCCAATTTGGCCACAGGCAGCGTACATTTCGGTTACGATGTGACACTCAACCAAATGGCGCGGGGCATCGTGGCCGAACGGCGTGGTAAGGTGGATTTTCCTTATACATTCGTAGGAGCACATACATTGGAACGCATTATGCAACGGCACCTACAACGCCCTTCCCTGCGGAGAGGTATCTTTATGGAAATCAATTCCACCACGGAAAGGCCGGTCACCCGGGTACCCGACCATTTCAAGCCCTTGGAGACCACAGGAGAGCCCATCATCCTTCACCAACAACGGATTGGTGACAATCTGACAAGCATTTACGATGCAAAATATTTCATCAAATGGGGAGGACGATCCATCAGAGGTAATTCCGTAGCCGAAGCCATCTCCCTCGGCGCATTGGCTATCATGAACCGGAATGAAGTAATACACAAGGAACTTATCATCGACGAATGCCACGTAACCACTATGGAAAGTCTGTTAAATCTCATCAACCGTTTGAATCAGGCTCCCGAACTCTACGAAAAGCTAAAAGCCAAACAGCAAGCCGTACTGCAAGACTTGTTTTTCGACAAACCATTGCTTTCGTTAGAAAACTGCCTTCGAGAGAAAAGGAATACCGGAACACTGCTACGGTACACATGGTGGCACAAATTATCCGACCGCCTTTGTTTCCTGCCTCCCAAGTTGCCATGGTAGGCAACAGCAAACGACAGTCCGCCACTTTACCACAAAAACGAAGGCTCACGATCGGTAAAAATCCGGCCTCCGCACGGCATGAAATCGAAAATAAAACCTTATCTTTGTTTTCAGACTAACACAGGAGGATTAAGTCATGGACACAGCACCGATATTATTATTCGTCTACAACCGCCCCGCACACACCCGGCAAGCCTTAGAGGCCTTGTCGCGCAACACGTTGGCCGCTGCCAGCGACGTGTTCGTCTACTCCGATGCCGCACGTTCGGAAGCCGACTGCGCAGCCGTGGAAGAAGTGAGGCACATCGTAAGGGAAGCCAAAGGTTTCCGGCAAGTACACGTCACGGAACGTGAACAGAATTGGGGACTGGCAAGGAACATCATAGACGGTGTCACCACAATGGTAAACCGGTACGGACGGGTCATCGTATTGGAAGACGACTTGGTCGTGGCTCCGCATTTCCTCCGGTTCATGAACGACGCACTGGATATTTATGCTGACGTCCCCCAAGTAGGACACATACAAGCCTGCGACTTTACCAATGACCCGAGTTTGCCTGACACGTTCCTTATCAAATGGACCGGAAGTTGGGGGTGGGCCACTTGGAAACGCGCCTGGCAGTTCTTTAATCCCGACGGGAAAGCCTTATTGGAAGAGCTCAAACGGAAGAAACTGACCTACACATTCGACTTTAACGGAAAATACGGATATACACGCATGCTCCGCCGACAAACCGAAGGAAAGAATAATTCTTGGGCCATCAGATGGAATGCCTCTCTTTTTCTCAATGACATCCTGTCGCTCAATGTGGGAAAATCACTTGTACAAAACATCGGGTTCGACGGTAGCGGAACGAATTGCGGCGGCGGGAACCTATACCGGTCAGGGCTTTATATGGAGCCATTACCGGTGGTAAAAATAGAACCGATAGAAGAATGCGCCGAGGCAAGGAAAGCCTACTCACGTTATTATGCCAAGACCAATTCATTCATGGCCAAAGCCATAAGACGAATAAAACGGACATTAAAGGGAGACTTCGGTGCATAAGTCCATGCCTCGAAAAGAAACAAATTGAAAAACGTATGAGAGTCCTCATTATCAATACATCCGAAAACATAGGAGGGGCGGCCATCGCAGCCAACCGTCTCATGGAAGCCCTGAAAAACAACGGGGTCAAAGCCAAAATGTTGGTGCGTGACAAACGGACGGACCAAATCACGGTGGCCAGCTTGCCCCAGTCTCCCCTGCTGAAAGCCAAATTCGTATGGGAACGCGTCTGTATCTGGAAAGCCAACCGGTTCAAGAAGCACAACCTGTTTCAAGTGGACCTGGCCAACACCGGTACGGACATCACCCCATTACCGGAATTCAAAGAAGCCGATGTCATCCACCTGCATTGGGTAAACCAAGGCTTCCTTTCCCTGAAAGACATACGCCGCATCATAGACAGCGGCAAACCGATCGTGTGGACGATGCACGACCAATGGCCGTTTACCGGCATCTGCCACTACAGTGGGGAGTGCACGAAATACCAAACCGAGTGCCACCACTGCCCCCTGCTTCTGCACGGAGGCGGCACGCATGACCTGTCGGCCAAGGTGTTCCGGCGAAAACAGCAAATGTTGCGCGGAGCACATATTATTTTCGTGGCTTGCAGCCGATGGTTGGAAGGCCTGGCACGCCAAAGCACGCTTCTGGTCGGACAGGAGGTGACCTCTATCCCCAACACCATCAACGCTAACATTTTCCACCCGGCCGAACAGGTCAAGGTGCGCCTACAATGCAATCTGCCCATCGACAAGAAGCTGCTGCTTTTCGGTTCGCTAAAGGCCACCGACCCGCGCAAAGGCATAGATTATCTGATGGAAGCCTGCCGCATATTGAAAGAAAAGCATCCCGATTTGGCCACACGCATCGGCATCGTGGTAGTCGGCAACCGTGCCGACCAAATTCGTGCGCTCTTCCCATTCCCAGTCTATGCCATCGACTACGTAAGCGACGAAAAACAAATGGCACGCCTATATAATGCGGTGGACGCATACGTCACGCCTTCGCTGGAGGACAACCTGCCCAATACCATCGTGGAGGCCCTGTCCTGCGGGGTTCCTTGCGTAGGATTCAACGTCGGAGGCATACCAGAAATGATAGACCACCGTAAAAACGGTTATCTGGCCGAAGCACGGAACGCCGAAGACCTGGCCGAAGGCATACGTTTCATACTGGAAACCGCCTCGCGGGAGGAATTGTCCGCCCACGCCGTACACTCGGCCTTGGCGAACTACGGCGAGACCAACGTGGCCTCCAAATATATAGCCGTTTACAAACGTGCATCCGAGAAAAGATAAACCCAGCTCACACAAAAGACATGAACAAAGTTCCTTTCCCTACCGTTACCATTGCCACAGTCACCTACAATGCGGAAAAGACACTGCCATGCACCTTGGAAAGCGTGGCATCCCAGACTTTCCCCCATATCGAACATCTGATTATCGACGGATGTTCCAAAGACCAGACCATGGAATTGATTCATCGGTACGTGGATGCCAATACGGGCAAAACATGCCCGCATGACATCCGGGTCGTCCGCGAACCGGACAAAGGACTTTACGACGCGATGAACAAGGCTCTGGAACATGCCACCGGAGACTATATCGTCTTCCTGAATGCCGGCGACCGGTTGCACAGCCCTGACACCTTACAACAGGTTTTCGGCCATATAGACATGAACGCTTCTCTCCCCGCCATCCTCTACGGCGAAACGGATTGGGTGGACGGACAAGGACGCTTCATCCGCCACCGCCGTCTGCAAGCACCGAAACAACTGACCTGGAAAAAGTTCCGACACGGCATGTTAGTTTGCCACCAATCGTTTTATGTACGAACGGATTTGGCCCGGCAGGAACTTTACGACCTGAACTTTCGCTTTTCTGCCGACTACGACTGGTGCATACGTTTGTTGAAACGGGCGGAACGTCTCAAACAACCGATATATAACACAAGGCTTATCCTTACCGATTACCTGAGTGAAGGACTGACCACACAGCACCATCAGGAATCACTGCGGGAACGTTTCCGCATCATGGCCTCACACTTCGGTTGGACGACTACCCTCATCCAACACGGTTGGTTCGTTATCCGAGCCGCTCTGAAAAGATAAGGATAGATGCCAACCTTACATTTTATGACGTATTTGTAATAGTACGCCCCGGCTCTTGATTGTATTTTTGTGCATTCATTCATAAATTATTATCAACGCATGAAAAATACAATCGCATTTTCTTTATTGTGCTGCAACTTGGCTTTCATGCCGCTCACGGCACAGCAAATGACAGCGTTTGAGAAAGTAGGACAAGGGGAAGAATCCGTACAGGAGTTTTTCCCGGGGGAACACCGGGCACGCCCTGTCATGGGAGCTTACACGGACAGCGAACGCATGGGGCTGTTCTCGGGAGGACAGGATTTAGGCGGCTCCTCGGGATGGTACACAGACACACGCTGGGGCGACTTGGGAGACGGGACGTTTGCCAACCCGATACTGAACGGCGACTATTCAGACCCTGATGTCATCCGCGTGGGCCGCAAATACTACATGACATGTTCGGAGTTCCACTTCATGGGCATGAACATCCTGGAATCCGACGACATGGTGAACTGGAAAATCATAGGCCGTATCTTCGACCGGATGGATTTGGACGGCTATTCGGGCATGGACAAATACGGCAATGGAAGTTGGGCACCGGCCTTACGTTATCACGACGGCAAATTCTGGATGTACGTATGTACGCCGAACGAAGGGCTGTTCATGTCCACGGCCACCGACCCGGCAGGCCCGTGGAGTCCGCTCTACCAAGTAAAGAATGTATCGGGCTGGGAAGACCCGTGCCCATTATGGGACGAAGACGGGCAAGCCTACATCGGACGAAGCCAGTTGGGCGGAGGCCCCATCATCATCCATAAAATGAGCGCGGACGGCAAGACATTGCTCGACGATGGCCGGAAAGTGTACGAAGGCCCGACAGCCGAAGGTACGAAACTGTTCCTCAAAGACGGATATTACTATATCAGCATCCCGGAAGGCGGAGTGGGTACGGGATGGCAGACTGTAATGCGTTCCAAAAATATCTACGGTCCTTACGAACAGAAACGCGTACTGGAAATGGGCTCTACCAAAGTGAACGGGCCGCATCAAGGTGCCTTGGTCGACACGCCCGAGGGGGAATGGTGGTTCTACCACTTCCAGTCCACCGAACCGCAGGGACGCGTAGTACACCTCCAACCCGTCACTTGGAAAGACGGATTCCCTGAAATGGGTACGGACTACGACAAGAACGGCATCGGCGAGCCCATGAAAGTCTGCCGCAAGCCTTCCACCGGTGTGGAAACGAAAGCCTATGCTCCGCAAGCCAGCGACGACTTCGAAGCTAAGGAGTTGGGATTGCAATGGCAATTCAACCATAACCCGCACGATGAATACTGGTCGCTGACGGAAAAACCGGGCTGGCTGGCCATCAAATCGCAAAAGGCAGAGAAGCTGCGCACGGCCTTCAACCAGTTTACGCAAAAGACCATGGGATACAAAGGCGTGGTCACCGTAAAAATAGACTTCGCGCAACTGACACCCGGCGGACGGGCCGGTATAGAATGTATCGGCAACAAATTCGTGGGCGGCGGTATCATCATGGAAGACAAGGACGGAACGGCTACTCCCCGGCTTTACATGGAAACGGACGGGACTGCCAAAACCACCTCTTTCAATATATCCTCGGTCATGAACAAGGGCATCTATATCCGTCTGGAAATCGACGCAGTGAACAACAAACATAAATTCTATTACAGCGTGAACAACGAAACATTCATTGAGTTCGGCGACACGTTCGAATCCGGTTCAGGCGACTGGAAAGGCAGCCGTATCGGCCTGTACAGCTACAATACGCAGGAAACCTCCGGCACGGCTTATTTCGATGAGTTTACTTATTTGTTCGACGGCCCCGGTGGGCTTACGTCCACCCAGACAAAATAAAAAGACATGAAAAAGCAATGGTTTATCGGAATGATGGCATGGGTAATGGGATTACCCGCCATAGCCCACGTATGCCTTGATATATAGAATATAAAAACAAAACACAAGAAAAATGCAATTATTGCACAATATATCAATGTATATCAGGTTTTTATAAAAAGAATGTAGAATTGCATTTATTGTTGATTTTAGCCATCGATAGTGTTATTTACAGTTTTTATGTTACTATTTTGTTGTGCAAAAAAGCACCTGTTTTCGATTAAAATCACTATCTTTGTAGAAGAAGAAAATAAGCAATTCAAGTATATGGCTCGTACCAAGAAAATAGAATCAACCCCTGTACGCATCCGGTTCAAGGAACTGGAAAATGGAAACAAGTCTATCTATCTCGATATTTACTACGAGAAGAAGAGGCGGTATGAGTTTCTGAAATTGTACCTTATCCCAGAGAATTCCTCGGAAGCAAGAAAGCAAAACAAGCATACAATGAAAGCTGCTGATGCAATAAGGGCACAACGTATTCTTGAAATATCGAACAACAGAACACCCGTAACCATTTCAGAAAAGGCAAAGGTTTTACTGGTTGATTGGGTAAACGAGTATAAGAACAGAAGTATTCAACAAGGAAAGACATCATCAGAAAACCATGTGCATTCAGCCTTAAAACAATTGCGGAAATACAATGCCAAAGCTCGTTTGTGCGATGTGGATAAGGATTTCTTGGATGGCTTTGTTGAATTTATGAAAGGGCAAAAAGCAAGGCGAACCAAAGCCCCTTTTGCAAGAAAGACCATATCCCATTATCTTGGGATTATCATTACAGCCTTGAATATGGCGGTTGATGATGGTGTGTTGCCTGTAAATCCCGGATTGGCGATTGACAGGAAAGCCATTTGTGGTGAAGAAACTCCACGTGAATATCTGACCATTGATGAAGTTCGCAAACTCATAGAGGTGGATGCACCAAGAGCAGATGTGAAAATTGCATTTTTATTTTCCTGTTTCTGTGGATTGCGGTTAAGCGATGTCCGTGCCTTGCAATGGAAAAAAATCATTGAAGACAACGGGAATATTCACCTGGAGTTACGACAAAAGAAGACTGGGCGGATGCTGTACTTGCCACTTAACAAGCAAGCGCAAGCTTATTTGCCTCGCACAAGGGGAAGTGCTGAAGACGGTGTGTTTTCTCTTCCTTGCACGGCTACCATTGATTTACAGTTGAAAAAGTGGGCCCAAAATGCGGGAATCAATAAGAACCTGACCTATCACATGAGTCGCCATACCTTCGCAACAATGGCGCTTACCATGGGGGCGGATTTGTACACAACCAGCCAGTTGCTTGGCCATGCCGATGTGGAAACGACACAGGTTTATGCAAAAATCATAGATGCTAAAAAAGAAGCTGCTGTACTGCTGATAGATTCTCTATTCTAATATTTTACAGTCTTATTTTTATCTCAAATTATACAGTACGTATTGTTTAATTAAAAATACTGTGTATATTTGCATTTTATAGAAACAGTCTCTTTATGCCTGTTTCTCAGAAAGCTATGTTGTCTATTATTGTATAGTAACATTAATCAAGATAACAAAATGCAATTAAACTTTTCATGAACAATAGTACAACAAAGGTAATATGGCACGTAAGAAAAAGCAAGTTAAAGTAAAAGAACCTGTCCGTTTACGTTTTAATGAACTCAAAGATGGCAGGAAGTCTATTTATTTGGATATTTACCACAATAGCCGGAGAACCTACCAGTCATTGAAACTCTATCTTGTGCCCGAAACGGATGTGGCGGCACAAATTCAGAACGCAAATACGCTCGCAATGGCCAATGCCATTAAGACCGAGAAGATATTGGATTTAACCAATAAGACAGCCGGCATTACAGACCGTTCGTATAAAGCGAATATGCTTTTTACAGACTGGATGAGAATTTATCGGCAAGATGTGGAAAAACGGGCTTCGGCATCTACACTTATTTGGATAGATCGGGTTATCAATGAATTGGAAGAGTACGATAATAGTGTTATCCTTGCAGAAATAAACCGGGATTACATCATGCGATTTCTCAGCCACTTACTCGACAGACCCGCACTTACCCGTGACCATAAGCAACTGGCCAAAAATACGGTTTTCATTTACCTTTCTTATATACGGGCTGCACTGAATTATGCAGTCAAGGAGAACTTGCTCCAATCAAGTCCATTCAAAAAAATCAAACGGGATATGCTTTCAGGCTCGGAAACCAAACGTGAATATCTTACAGTAGAGGAAGTAAAACGCCTTATTGCAACTCCTTGCCGCCGGGATGATATGAAGGCTGCATTCTTGTTTTCCTGTTTCTGCGGTTTGCGCATCATGGACATCAAAAACTTGTGTTGGAAACATATCAGTAAAAACGGGAATAGGTGGCAGGTAGAGATACGCCAGTATAAAACCGGCGCATTGTTGTATTTGCCATTGAACATGAATGCCCGGAAATGGATGCCGGAACAAGGGGATGCTTCTTCTGAAGACCGAGTATTTCCCAAGTTAAGTATTTGGTATAAAAGCATACTTCGTGATTGGGCCACAGATGCCGGAATCGAAAAAACTTTTTCATTTCATGTCGCGAGGCATACGTTCGCAACGCTGGCCTTGACCGCAGGGGTTGACATCTATACAACGAGCCAATTACTGGGTCATGCCAATATCAGACATACTCAGAGGTACGCACAAATCATCAATTCTAAGAAAGACCATGCCGTCTCCCTTTTGGACGACGCATTTATTCAATAACTTAAAACAACAGATTTATGAAGCGTAACCGTAGAAATGCTTGCCTTTTTTTAAAACAAGAGACTGGCAAACAAGCCGTACAAGAGTGCCAACAATGAACGTAATGAACTTTTTGCCTTACTGAAAGAAGCCTCTTTCATTTACCGAAAGGAAGTTCTTGGCGAGGGTAAATTGTATGAACTGTATGCGGAGGATTTTCTGAATGGCCATTATTACAGTGACCACCGCGATGCTGCCGGGAAAAACGGACATCGGAAAAATATCGGTATTCTCAGGGGACTACTGATGAAACGTAAAGACCTCGTGGAACAATTCTTCTCCCATGTGCTTTTTGCTCCCAACCGTATGGATGAGTTACTTCGTCTGTTCAACACAACGAAAGCATCCTCCGGTTTGAAAGAAGAACCGGATAAGCCACGTCCTGAAACGAATCTCCAGACCATGTCTTTGGGTAGCTTTTTGAATGATAACCAACTGAGCCTCATTGCACATTGTGCGAATGAGGCTCAACTTTTTACTACCCCTGTGGATGTAGGCATATTGCGTTCTCTTTTGGAAGGCAAGCTACATCAGCCGTTGAGGTCTGCCAATAACCGATTAGTAGCTTTCTTTTTCGACCGGTTGTGCCACCACCGTCTCATTCTCGGACGTTGGGAACATCTGTTGGAACAGGCCGGTTCCATATTGGGGTCAAAAGACGGCCGCCCGCTCAAACACGGTCAGTATTCCAGTGCGCTTAGTCTTGCCAAGAGCAATCCCAACAGTATGCAGGGGGTAATCAGCCAATGTGTACAAACTGTCAAGGAAATGACAGAAAGAAACACAACGGATAATAAATGACACAGAAAAGGATAACAGTTCGAATAACATTCCCGAACTGCTACTCTCCTTTTTCCCATTGTTGAAAACCATGACTTTACCTTTGCCCCCGAAGCGATAAAGTTTCGGGGCATCACTCCCCATTGTCTAACTCAAAAAAATATGATATGAACCAACAAAAAGAAAGGAATTGTGTGGCAGTACCCTGTTCATCGTGTCTCCTGAAGCTCAGTATGCTCCAGAAGCAGACGGAGAAGATTGAAAATATGCTGTTCAGCATCAAGCAAACACTCAATTTCAAAGAAGCCTGTCTGTATATGGGCCTGTCGAGAAGCCAACTGTACAAACTTGCCAAGAACGGCCATATCCCCCACTACAGACCGTCCGGCAAACTGCTATATTTTAACAAGCAGGAATTGGACGAATGGCTCTGCCGGAACCAAGTGGAAGAGACCGAAGAAAACTGCCCGATGGAAATGCCGAACAACATGAATGAATGTGTTGAACCCAATAAACAATTTGCATCATGACAGAAGCCGGATTCCTTGAAACACTTAAACGGGTAGAAGATGTGGCCGTCATTCTAACCCGAATGGAAGATATAAACGTAGTATTAGGCAAGATAACTACCATCGAAGCCTTCATCGATCGTTTCGGGACACTTGAAGCCTTGATAGAGCGTTTTGAAAGTGTGGAGAATCAACTTTATTACCTGAAAGATATGCTGAACATTGATGAAGCCGCCAAATACTTGAATATCTCCAAAGGGCATATGTACCGGCTTACCTCCAACCGTGACATATCCTATACCAAGCCGAATGGCAAGAACATCTTCTTTGAAAGAAAGGAACTGGACGAATGGAAACGGCGCAACCCGGTTCCTTCACAAAGAGAACTGGAGAGGCAGGTGGCGATAATGACCGTCCATGACCACACCGATAAGTCTAACCATAAAAAGAAAGGGAGAAGACCATGACACCGACCAACCTGCTCCAGATAGGAAACGACATTGACCGTTCGGTTTATGAACAGATATTGCAATTCATCCGTCTGCGTGTTACCGAAACATACGCCTTTCCACCGGAAATCGTGCGTGTCGATGACATCACCATTGCAACGCTCGGCAATTTCAGTGCCTCAGTGGGAAAGCCCAAGAGCAAAAAGACCTTCAACATCACAGCTATCGTGGCTTCGGCCTTATCGGGCAAAAACGTATTGCGCTACAATGCGCATTTGCCGGAGGGTAAACACAAGGTGCTTTATGTAGATACAGAACAGAGCAAATGCCACTGCCACAAGGTGCTGGAACGCATCCTACGGCTGGCCGGGCTGCCTACTGACTGTGAAGCGGACAACCTTGAATTTTTCATGCTGCGGGAATACAGCCCCAAACAACGCCGACAGATTATCAACCATGCGTTGGCTTCCGACCCAGGTATCGGCTTTGTCGTCATTGACGGTATCCGTGACCTCCTGTATGACATCAACAGCCCCAGTGAGTCCGTTGATTTGATAAACGACCTCATGCGCTGGTCAAGTATGCACGACCTCCATATTCATACAGTATTACATCTGAACAAGGGAGATGACAATACAAGAGGGCATATCGGCACGGAACTGAACAACAAGGCGGAAACCATTCTGCAAATCACCAAGAGCCAGTTTGACGGTAATATCAGCGAGGTAAAAGCCATGCACATCCGTGAAAAGGAGTTTGAACCGTTCGCTTTCCGCATCAATAACGATGCCTTGCCCGAACTAGTTGGAGAATACTCGTTTACACAAGAGCGCAAGGGCTTCTGCGAATCCATTTCTGATGTACAACACGCCCAAGCTCTCAGGCTGGCATTCAGCGAGGGGGACATAACCGGATACAGACCGCTTATCAAAGCACTCCAACAGGGATATACAGAAATCGGCTTCAAGCGTGGCCGGAACATCTGCATTGAACTGAACAAGTACCTGATGGGGCGTGGCATTATCTTGAAGCAGGATAAGAGCTACCGCTACAATCCGGAGGTGCTGGAACATAGCGGCTGTACCTCCGATAAAGAGGTTTAGTTTAAAGCCGGTGTATATATAAGATAAACTCAATTAAACCCGAATAGAAACACAGAAGTTATTATGAACATAGCCCAGACCAAACAAATAGACATTGTGGATTTCCTGAAAGCAATCGGTTGTTTCCCCACAAAAGAAACCGCTTGTGCGGTATGGTTTCGTGCCCCGTATCGAGAAGATATGACACCTTCATTCAAAGTCAATAAAAATCGAAATATCTGGTATGATTTCGGACTTGCCCGAAGTGGAGATATCATAGACTTGGGTATTCTTATCTATCGTACCAATGACATATCCCGCGTACTAAAACTGATAGAAAACGCAGCTCCGGGAATACCTGTCAAGGCAAGAACGTTCCTACCCTCTTCTGAAGAAAGAAATAAGACCTTGCGGAACATCCAGACCGGTGCGTTGACTTCGGTAGCCTTAAAGTCCTATTTGGCTTCACGGGGCATTGATATGGAAATCGGAATCAGGGAATGCAGGGAGATACACTATACCTGCCGTGGAAGAGCCTACTTCGCTATCGGTTTTCCCAATATAGCCGGTGGATATGAGGTGCGCAGCCCGTACTATAAAGGGTGCATTGCACCTAAAGAAATATCAGTGGCCAACACAGCAAAGGCTGCTTTGGCATGTTGCCTGTTTGAAGGCTTTATGGACTTTCTTTCTTATTTGACGCTGGTAAAACAAGAAAAGTTGTTACCTCCATGCAGACAGCCTGATTTAATTGTGCTGAACTCGGTGAGCAACCTGTCCAAAGCCCTTTCCCGGCTAAAAGCATATAAGGAAATTTACTGTTTCCTTGACAATGACGATGCCGGACGAAAGGTGGTGGAGCTGCTTCGGGAAATGAATACGGCTACAGTCTATAACATGATGGAGGCGTTTCCTTATTATAAGGATGTCAATGACCTATTGCGCGACAAGAAAAGGATGCCATGATTAGACTTTAAACGAAAGAATCATGTCCAACACAAGTTTATGTACCGGATATTTATTATTTTTGCCTAACAATTAGAACAATGGAACAGGAACGATTTAAAGAAATACTGGAGATAGGAGAAACCATTAGGGTGGAGTTTAAACGCTGTGGAAACGGCATTGAAAGCGATACCTATGAAACGGTATGCTCTTTTCTCAACCGTTTTGGCGGTGATATCTTTTTAGGTGTAACAGATTCCGGGCGTGTTGTCGGCATACCTGAAGATTCTGTATCTGCTATGATTAAGAATTTTATCAGTTGTGTCAGCAACCCGGATTTGATAACTCCAACTGTTTATTTGGAACCCAGACCGCTTCACTACGAGGATAAAACCGTGATACACATTCATATCAATCCGAGCGCAGAAGTCCATTCCTATAAAAAGAAGATATTCGACCGGGTGGACGATGCGGACGTACACGTGACCAGTACTTCACAGATAGCGATGATGTATATCCGTAAGCAAAGTATCTTCACAGAACGAAAGGTATTTCCATATATGAAAGTGGAAGACCTGCGACTCGACCTTCTGCCGACTATCAGACGGATGGCTGTCAATTCTGCCAATGGCCGGCATATCTGGCAAAAGACGGATGATATGGAACTGTTGCGTTCTGCCGGCCTGTTCGGTACAAACCATGAGACGGGAAAGCATGGGCTGAACCTTGCAGCCGTATTACTGTTAGGCCGTGACGACGTTATAAAAGATGTGGCACCGGCTTATGAAACGGACGCTTTGCTTCGCCGAATCAATATAGATCGGTATGACGACAGGGAGATTGTATGTACCAACCTTGTGGAAAGCTATGACCTGTTGATGGAATTTGCCCAGAAGCATTTGCCGGATCCGTTTTATCTTGAAAACGAACAGCGGATAAGCCTGCGTGGAGTAATATGCAGGGAGATGGTATCAAACATACTCATTCACAGAGAATTTTCAAGTTCTTATCCAGCCAAATTCGTTATTGAGAATAACCGTATATACACGGAGAATGCCAACCGTGCTTCGTGGTCGGGTGAGATAACTCCGGAGAATTTTGAACCGAATCCTAAAAATCCAATCATCGCCTCCTTTTTCCGTAATATCGGATTGGCCGATAAACTCGGTTCCGGTGTGCGTAATATTTTCAAATATGCCAAACATTATCAAGGTGGGCATCCCCATTTTTTTGAACAAGATGTTTTCCGTACAAGTGTTGAGTTTGAAAATACGACTATAAAAGCGGCAGATGCGACTATAAATGCGACTATAAGTGATACTGATGCGACTATAAAAGCGACTATAAGTGAAGAAGATTTGCAGATGTTGAGACTTATTCAAGCCAAGCCGGACATCACCTATACGGAATTGTCCGAACAGTTGAATTTGCATCGTGCTACGGTTGCCAGACGTATCAAGAGCCTTGCGGAAAAAAGAGTTATATCGAGAATCGGTGCCAGAAAAACAGGTGCATGGAAAATTAATATATCTTTATAAGACAGAAACATAAGTAACCAAGAAACAAACTATCCCAATATTTTCGGGAAAAAGAGAATACCGCACTGACAAAATCCTGTTGATATGGTATTTTCTATTGCTTATTGATAACCAAATTAAGAATGAGAATTTAGGAGATTGTTAGTCAAATCATTTATAACTATGATATTTGGATGTTCTTCGCAAAAAAATGTATCTTTGTTATGGCAATTATGATTTATTCTTTTAGGAAGGAAATGGAATGAATTGACCAACTTGCAGTTATCTATTTTCACCTAAAATAAGAATAAAATGGATTTCGATAAAGATAAACTAATTTTAACACTAAAGAATGTTTAAGTTAATAGCAGTCAAACCACTAAAAGGATGTCGTGACTCAGTCTGTAAATGTCTGAAAACAGGAAAAATGTACTATTTTTGCAATGATTATTACATTACAGAAAATGGCATATGTTTGCGTGACGAGTACGTAAAACCGTTACCCAATGATTTCTTCTCGCTAGACACTAATTCCAAATTGCAAATAAATATTTCTGCTGTGGTTGGAATGAACGGTGACGGTAAGAGTACCCTAATAGAATTAGTAATGCGTTTAATTAACAATTGTGCAAAGCACTATAGATTAACAGACAAAGATAACTTATTGCGGATAGATGGAGTGAAGGCTGAATTGTATTATCTGCTTGATGACGCAGTTTACTGTATAAGAGAAGTTGAGGAAAACAATTATACAAGCCTGTTGAAATATGCAGATGTGAGTGATTCTAATGCCCGACAATGGAATAAACAGATGACTCCGGTCAAGAGTGTTAGTAAAATGAATGAACTATTTTATACCATTGTATCGAACTACTCTCATTACGCATATAATACAAAAGATTTTAGGGCTGAATGGAATGACAACATACAATCGCAAGAAGAAAGCGAGAAATGCTGGTTGCATTATTTGTTCCATAAAAATGATGGTTATAGGACACCCATAACGATTCATCCTTACAGATACGAAGGTAATATAAATATCAATAGGGAAATCGAGTTAACAATGCAAAGACTAATGGCTTTGTACATCCAGGAACCTAATCTTAGGGAGAATGACCATTCGTTCAGAAGAATAGGTGATAAAGATGCTGAAATTTTGCAGTTGACAGATTTGGGATATTCAAAACTTCAGGAGGTAACCATTGTTCAATACTTTAAAGATAACAAATCCAATTCATCATTATCAGGATGTATCAACCAAATAGAAGAAGTTATCAAGAAGTATGATGATATGGTTGTAGAAAATCTACACGACAATACGCTGGAGATAATAGAAAATTGTCTTGACTTACTGACTGGCGAGAAAGAACCATCATATAAAAAGTTTCTAAATCATTGTTATGAATGGATTGGCAAGAGACGTAGTATGTATTCAAGCAAAAGTGACTTGAGGCAGTTGTTGAATGCCCTAATGAAATATGTAAATAATGTAAACGACAGTCTACCATTTAATAGATTTGCTAAAAAATATAAGAGATATGACAAACTTAATATTAGGCAATTGACAAGACTCAGATTACTCTACGAGACTATGAAAAGTTGGAATTTTTCAACTAATATTTTCATGGTAGAATATGAAAAGTTAACCGACATTGAACGTTGCCAGCACTATATAGTTTATAAAACAATAAATATCTGTGCAGTCTATCCCGAATATCGCGACTATCTTGATAAAAAAGATAATGGATGGAATAATACTGGACTAGTATTCAATACTTCTGTTATCACTGAAGTAGTAGAACAAATCAAGATAGATACGACACACGTTACCTTAAAGTTACGTCAATGTTTGAATTTTATTGATCAACGACAAAAAGAAGATTGTAATATTTTCGAATTTCTTTCTGATGCAAATTTGCAGTATAAATTAGGAAATGATTTTAAAGGCTGTTTATTAGTGAGATTCGATAATTTAAAATCGTATTATAAAAAAAGCCCTTTCCCATTAGACTTGTTACCGCCACCTATTTATAAAACAGATATTCTATATCAGTCAGAACGCTATGAGAACACCTATATCCCATATAAGTATCTGAGTTCTGGAGAGAAGCAGTTATTGAATAATTTTGGTGCACTAATTTATCATCTAAGGAACTTGGATTCTGTAACAGACAATAAAAGACTATACGAGAATATCAATGTTTTTTTTGAAGAAATAGAATTATATTTTCATCCAGAATATCAGAGGATAGTGGTGAAAATGTTAGTGGAAAAGTTACATGCGATAGATTTCCACCATATCAAAAGGATTAACATTACGTTTGTTACACATTCTCCATTTATTTTATCGGACATTCCCCTGTGTAATGTATTATTTCTAAAGGGAGGTAAACCAGTAACGGAAAAGATGCAAGAGAACACGTTCGGAGCCAATATCCACGGAATGTTAAGGAATGGCTTCTTCCTACCGTCACTACCAATCGGGGAGTTTGCTCACGATAAGATTAACAGACTTTTTGAAAGGCTTAATGGTTACAAACTAGATTCGAGAAGTCAAAAACAAAAAGAATGGTTCTATTCTAACATTATGAGAATAGGAGAACCATATCTAAGAGAGCAGTTAATGAAATTATATAATATGCATTATCCAACTTACGACAATGATAGATATTAAACGAAGTCGATATATAAATCAAATTGCAGAAGAATGGCTTGATATGGTAAAAAAGTTCTTTAATGATTCTTGTCGTCCTTATATCGAGTTGTCATTAAGAAAGAGGCGATATTTCAATTCATACGCCCAAAAGTTAAAGTATGAATGTTTGCGTGTGGTGTTTGATTATGCCAAGGATAGAAGGCTTAAAAAAGCATATATGGCAAAACTTGACTATTGGTGGAAACACATTGATGGCATCATATTAGCGAATCCCAATGTTATGGACACACAAATAAAAAAATGGAAGAAGAAAAAAATTGGGGATATTATGTTATTGAAAGTACTATCACCTGTACTCGTGAGCTATTATGACAATGTATCAAAAAAATATGGCCGAGATTTAGTCGACAAATTAAATATCAAGACATGCCCGTATTGTAATCGGCAATTTATATATACTTTCAATGGAAGAGCACCAGAACGTCCAGAACTGGATCATTTTTATCCGAAAGCTGATTATCCACTTTTCTGTTTGTCATTCTACAATCTTATTCCAGCCTGTCATTCTTGCAACCATGTAAAATCTGAAGAGGAAATAGGTATAAATCCTTATTATAGAGCTTTTAAAAGAAAATTTGTTATAACGGATAAATCAGGGAATATATTAACAAAATCCCAAATTTACAAACTGACAGAGAAAGAAATCAGATTGAATTTTAATGGTAATGATGTTGCAGAAGAAGCGAATGTGAGTGTATTAGGACTAAAAAATGTATATAATAAGCATACTGATTATGTAAAAGAACTGATAGACAAATCTATGGCTTACGATGCTAATGCCAGGAAAGCCTTGGTAGAAAGTTTTCAAGGTACAGGATATCATCCACGTCAGGTGTATGATTTTGTATGGGGCAGGCATTTAATGGAAGCTGAATACGAGGATAGACCTCTTTCAAAGCTAACAAAAGATATTTTGGATTTGTTGGATATTAGAAGGAGGTAAACGTAAAATAGGAAATATTATTATGAAAGGGAAGCAAATAAAAACAAATCCCTGTCGGTCGCACAAATGATAGTCTACTGGGATGGTTGAATTATAAATCAGGCAGATAGCAATATGGGCATAATCAATGCTACGGTTGCCATCTGGTCATCGTCGGTTACAAGGGTGATAACACCTGCACGTTCTTGCGTGCTTAACTTGAACTGTACCTCTTTGGTGGTGATATTTTCCAGCGTTTGTTTCAAAAACTCCGCTTTGAAGCTGATGCGCAAATTGCCGCCTTGATAGGCACAAAATACCATTTCCTCGGCATGGGTGGAATAATCAATATCCTTTCCCGAAAGCACCAACGACAATCCCGAAAAGTTCATGACCACCTCGCAACGTGCCTTATCCGCAAATACGCTTACCCGTCTGACGGCCGCCAACAGTTCGTTTTTGTCTAGAATGGCGGTTTTGTCGCTGTCTGTGGGGATAACGGCATTGTAGTTGGGGTATTTTCCCTCTATCAGCCGTGTGCGGAAATAGTCTGTTTCTGTTTGGCAAGCCACTTCACGTTCAGTAATGAATACCTGCACTTTCTCGTCCGACTTGCTTGTCATGCTGCGCACAATCTTTGCTGCTCTTGAATGTAGCAGGAAACTGTACTCTTGTCCGTCATTCTCTACCTTGTAAGTGTTCCGTACTAACATGGAGCCATTGGTCGTGGCACATTGCAATTCATCACCTTTCTTGGTAAAATAGATGCCGGAAAATATAGGGCGAAGGTCATCGTTGCCAACGGCATATAAAGACTTGCCGATACTATCATTCAAGACAGATGCCTCGATAGTGACCTGTACGCTTTTCCCCATTGTGCCGGGAAGGGCGTAATCTTTTGCCGGAAATCCCACCATGTCGAACTGACCGTTGTTGTAGCGGATAACTACCGACAAATTTTCCTCGTCCGCTTCAAAAGTGACAGGCTGGTCGCCTAAGTTTTTCAACGAATCAAGCAGAAAACTCGCTGTGACACATAAACTTCCATTGTGCTCGTTGGCTCTGTCCATATCCATGACAGGGAGCGTACTGCATCGGCTGCAATCCATGTCGGATGCTGTTATTCTCAGCACACCGTCTTTGAGTTCCAACAGGAACGTAGAATAGATAGGCAATGCCACTTTACTGTTCATTACTTTTGCCAAGGCAACTAACTTGGCGTTCCATTCTGCTGCTAAAATAGTAAATCTCATATCGGATTTGATTTGTTTCCCTATCGTCGGGAGCCTTTACCCCTTATTGTGAGGAAGTTATTTATGGTGCTCCGACCTAGCAGGTGCGTATGGCACAAACTTTTTGGTTGAAATACGCTTTTTGCGTGTGCGGAAAAAGGAAGATTTCAATCATCGGGGCACTCACTATCTGAAAATCCGCCACTTCCTGCCCCAAAAGTTTGGGTCAATCAAAGCAAACCTGCCAGAACTTTGCGCCGGAAATATCTCCGCCCAATGAGGGCATGGGTATATACGATTCACACCCTCTTGCATATAAATGGTAGAGAGTGGAATGCCTGTAAGCGTGATGTCGGAGTATGATTGACAGTCTGATTTTCCGTCGCAATCATAAACCCGGTTAAAAAAGGAGGTTTTGTTGCTTTGCCTTCCGTTGTACGCCTCCATTTCATTATTCCTTTGCGGCATCAATCGAACAATCAACGCATAAACACAAAACAAAATGAGTCCATTTTTGATATTCGCCATTTGCCTGAACATCGCCTACTTCCTTTACTACGGTGCCAACATCGGCAAGGATTTATACATTGCCGGAAAACAGCCTGCTTCCAACGAGGAAGTGTTTGAGATTGAAGATAGCCCGGCTGAAACCGCTGTCTGTGTGAATGAACAGGGAGACGGTTTTTTTGTGGGCGACAATGCGCCCGAAACAGCGGCGGAAATCCCGGAACCGGAGGGAAAGGACGGAGAAAAAGAAGCCGCCGAAACAGAGAAACGCATCGCTTCGCTGCAAGAGAACCTGGACAAAGCGGATGTAGTGAGCGAATACGGCATCACAGCCCCGGAACTCCATGAATTGCTGGAAGGCAAGAAAACTTCGCTGTTCAAACCAGAAATCAATGTCATCCGAAATGTATTGTAAGAAGATTATCCGCCATAACCTACCGGTGTTGTGCCTTCTTTCGGCACAGTCCGTTTCCGCCAAATGCGGCGGCGTAGATTACAGTTGGGGAGCCGATGCGCTGGCACTGATGCACGACTATGTAGTGACCATGATGCTGTATGTGCTATATCTGACCTATGCCATTGCCGCCCTTGTCACCATTTACGCCAGCCTGCAAATCTTCATCAAGATGAATGCCGGTGAGGAAGGTATAGTCAAGGAGATACTCATGGTTGTGGGAGCCTGTATGTTCATGATCGGAGCCTCTATCGTATTTCCGGCTTTCTTTGGATATCAAGTATAGAAAACACTCATCTGCGCAGAGAGTAGCATAATGTCTAATTAAAAACAAAAAAACGAATGTTGCAAAAAATCAAGAAAATGATGAAGGGCATCTGCTCTTCCGAAAGAATCAAGATGCTTTCACTTATGTTGCTGGTCGGAACGGTGACCGCCTTCGCCCAGAATGCGGCCGGTGATTACTCCGCCGGAACGACTGCCCTCGGCACGGTGACGGACGAAATCGCCAAGTACGTGCCGTATGTGGTGAAACTGTGTTACGCCATTGCCGGTATTGTAGCCGTTGTGGGAGCAATCAGTGTGTATATAAAAATGAACAACGAGGAACAGGATGTCAAGAATATCTTAGTCCTACGAAATGCGTTTGAAAAGATAAGAAAACAAATGAAAGCAAATGCACTAAGTATCAATGTGTTAAGCGGTAATTTGAATTTTCCGATGTTTGCGGAACTCACTCTTAAAAAGACATAAAAGACTGTTTCTTGTTTCTGTTTTGTTTCTCGTTTCTCGGTTTATTTTCTTATCTTTACATCAATTTTCCGAAGTAAGGGAAGAGAAAGAAAAGCAAATGTCAGCATTGGAAACCATATCTGACATGAACTTTCAACAAGAGGGAGAAAGACCCTCCAATGTAGCAGAATACAAAAACAAAATAACACTTCATACATCATGGCAAGACCAAAGAAACAAGTAAAGCTGAAAGAGCCGATTAAAATTCGGTTGAAGTCGCTCGCAGATGGCAACAAGAGTATCTATCTTGACATATACTATAAGGGAGTGAGAAAGTATGAATATCTCAAACTCTACCTCGTTCCCGAAATCAATCCCGTCTGTAAGGAACAGAACAAGCAGACTATGGCGATTGCAGAACGCATCAAGGCAGAGCGCATCAAAGCCCTGCATGGTCATGGCATACAGGACTGGGAAACCGTCAAGCAAGGTTCAATGCTTCTCACTACTTGGATAAAGAAGTATTGTGAAGGTGGTGTCGGCATCAAGAAGTCAACACTCCATTGCCGTGTGGAAATGCTGCACACCGTGGAGAAGTATCTTGACGAGACAAACAAAGGCTTCATTGCCCTTGAAGAGGTCAATGCGGAGTTCTGCCGTGGTTATGTAAAATTCTTGCGTAACTTCCCAAATTCCCATATCAAGTATGGCGAGCCAAGACCTATCAGTGAGAATACGGCAAGCCGATACCTCGGAATGTTCTCCACTGCTCTCAATAACGCTGTGCGCCAAGGCATTATCCGAAACAATCCGATGAAGGAACTTGATGCACGTGAGCGCATCCAACCCAAGGAAGGCAAGAAAGAATACCTTACTATAGAGGAACTTCGCACCCTCATAGCTACGGATAGTTACCGCCCAGAGGTCAAGGAGGCTTTCATCTTCGCTTGTTTTACAGGATTGCGATTAAGCGACATGTACCGTCTTGCGCCGATGCACATCTTCAAGACCGCTGACGGAAAAGGCGAATACATAGACATGGAAATGCAAAAGACGGAGAAGCCTGTTATAATACCTCTCTCGGAAGAGGCTAAGCGTTGGTTGCCGAAACCAAGAGGAAATAATATTCCTTTCTTTGACATTCCGACCACACAGACCGTTATAGGCAGGGCTCTCCGCAAATGGGCGGAAGCGGCAGGGATTGAGAAGCATATCTCATTCCATTGCTCACGGCACACATTCGGAACGATGATGCTCACGCTCGGTGCAGACCTTTTTACCACAAGCAAGCTGATGGGACATTCCAACATTCAGACCACGGAAATCTATGCTAAAATCGTGGACAAGAAGAAGGAGGAAGCCATCAACCTCATTGACGGTATGTTCACATAAATCATTGACAACGAAAACATATAGAGACATGACAATAACTATCAGACAAAAGGCACTTGCCAACGACAACATAAGCTTGTATCTTGACATCTACGATGGTGGCAAGCGCAAGTTTGAATTTCTTTCCCTCTATTTGTTGCCAGAGGTTGATGCAGAGACCAAAGCAAGGAACGAAGAAACATTGCAACGTGCTCACCAGATAAGGGCAGAGCGTATTCTTCATCCAGAGACCATTCCAGAGGTAGGTCATTTGATGATTGTGAAGGAAATCCCCAATGACGAGTCTCCCGAAGTCTTAGATTGGATCCAGACTTACATCGACTGGATGAGCGACAACACAGACTATTCCAAGGCTATTGTTGACCAATCAAAGTATCTGAAATACCTAATGAGCGAGTTCCTTGCCAACAAGCGCAGACCTCACATCACTCTGAGGAAGTTCGACAAGGAATGGTTAAAGGCTTTCTTTCTTTGGTTGAAGAACGACTATGTACCCCAAAAGTATGTACGAGTTGAAGCCAAACCTTTGTGTGAAGGTTCCCTTCACAATGTTCAACAGCGCATAGTGACGGTGTTCAACAAGGCTGTCAAGTTCGGCAAGTTGAAGGCTAACCCTTTCTACCAGTTGGAGAAGTCCGACATCTTTCCCAAGCCAAAGGCATCACATAAGCAGTATCTCACTCCAGATGAACTGAAAAGGTTCATGGCTTCAGATGAGAGAAGTCCAGGAGTTGCAGAGACACAGAGAGCTTTCGGTTTTGCCTGTCTAACAGGACTTCGTATCAGCGACATCAAGGCTCTGCGGTGGAGTGACATCAAGAGGAACGAGGAAACAAACACGCTTGTAATCATCCAAAAGAAAACCAAGGCTCTCAATGCCGTACCAATCGGCAATACCGCCTTGTCATGGATGCCACCCAAAGGCAATGATGATTTTGTGTTTCACCTTCCTGCCAAGGCTAATGTGGATGCAGCCCTTAAAAGGATAGCTAAAAAGGTGGGCATTGAGAAGAATATCTCTTTTCACTGTGCCCGACATACATTCGGAATTTTGGTGCAGGCGGTTACTGGTAACATTGAGACTACCAAGAAACTGATGGGACACAAGTCGCTCAAATCCACCGCCATCTATGCAGATGTGCTGACGAATGAAAAGGTCAAGGCTGTTGACAACACGAAGAAAGCCTTTCGAGGTCGCAAACAGCGTGAAGAGAACAAGCAGATACCGAGGACAAAGCGGACAGCAGCCACCAACACTCATCCACGCAAAACTACATTTACACAGGATAACAAGTAAACAGAACTTTTCAGGGTAACAACCAGTTATTTTCACTTTTGTAGTCCCCATATTTCGGGCAGGGATTTCTCTCTGCCTTGGGGGACTACACTTTCAAAACAAGCAGTACAACGAATCACAAACAATTAAATTACAGGATAATGAACAAAACTATCGACACCGAGACTCTTCTTTTGAAGGTAGAGTCACATGAGCACCGCATTGGGATAATGGAGAACCTTCTCCGTGATGCCAAGCAAGTATTGACACTGGAGGAAGCAGCCTTATTCATGGGCATATCAAAGAGCAGTCTCTACAAGATGACACACAAGCATGAACTTCCGTTCTTCCGTCCCAACGGCAAGATTATATACTTTGAAAAGTCCGAACTCTTGAACTGGATGCGCCAGAACCGCAGTATGTCCGAAGCTGAGACCAAGGCTGCAGCGACCAAGCACATGAGTGAACTTTGTAAATAGACATGGCGATGATGAAGAACGATATTTCCCATGAGGAGTACAGAAGCAAGTTGGCGAATGTCGCTGACCTTGCCGTGAGCTACATCAATACTGGCAACGGCTACTTTCGGATGCGTGATGCTTTCAATGGACTTGCCGAGCAATGCGGAGCCAACAAGGGCATCAATGATGAAGCAACTGTCGGCAGAAGAAAACTTCTTGCCCAGTCTGTTTGCATTGAGTGCATTTCACGATTAAGCAGCCATTCTAATGACAGGTTGCAAGGCGAGCTCTATGTTATAGCAGAGGACATTTCCCCAAGGAGAGGACGGCACAGATGATTTTCTCTTTACTGAGGAAAAAGTCTTGCCAGTTATGGTTATAATATTCAAAATTCACAGAACATGGATAAACAAAAGATACATTACTGCTTCACGCTGTCAGATGTACAGATGGAGTATCTTCGCTGCAAGAAGTACAAGATTGACCGCATGGAATGCTTCATGTCTCTTGCCTCTCTTGCTGAACGTGAAACAACACTTGTTTCTATCAGCAAGACCCAACAAGTGGAAATCTTGTGTGGGCAATGTATGGTTGACAATACCCAACTTGCCAAACTCTGGGATAAAGACCGCAAGACCGTACCCAAACTTTTACAGGCTATGGAGGCTGTGGGCATTTCCTCTTCACAAAAAGTTGGAGACAACCGCATCATTACCCTGCATTCCCTCTCTGGTTGGTATGTGAACGGAAGATTTGTCAAGAACGGCTTTTCATTGAAGCGCAATGCGGATGGCTCAGCAATCATCCATACGGAAGTTCCACAAGCAAGAGTGATTGTTACGACAACGGATGTTGATACAAAGTCGGACAAGGAAGATGGGCATTCTGCCAATGGAATATCCGAGACTGACAACAAGGACAATTCTTCTACTGCAGATATTTCTTCTTCCCTAAATTCGACATAATCTAATGATAATGGAAGCGTGTGTAAGGTCGGAACGAATGGTAATCTTTCCGATGCTGTTACTGGCGGAATTTCCCCACAACAAAACTACTCCAGACAGTCTGTTGGCAATCCTTCTTCCCTGCAAGAAGCAGATGCCAAACAGAATGAGGGAGAACACAACACATATCCACAGCATCTGGAAGGAGGACAAACACAACAGTCTAACGGTTCTAATGCCAATGGTTACAAGCCTAACGACTCCCATAACGGCAATCAATAGGCATAAAGAGGCTAATGAGCCACTATACCGATAAATCATCCCAAAGGACGATTGACCGCCATAGGCTACCGCCAAACTGTTATACGTTTAAGCAGCCTTGGGGACGGACGCTGTTAAAAGTGCCGTCATTTTATAGGTACTTTTCGAGAAATCCTTTTGTAATACAGAAGCCGTGTCCGTCTTTCTGTATTCCTAAAAGTTTCTCGGACTACTCGCAGGCTCGCAGTCGTGACCACCTTTGCAAGGTGCTTGTAATCATCCCATTTTAATCAGAGACAAGGACAAATGAGAAAGAAGAACATCATAAGGAAACCGCCTACGGAAGTCCACACCTACCGATGTACGAAAGAAGAGTTAAAGCAGCTCCAGACGCTTGCCAAGGAGTGTGGGATTAGTCTGAGTCGCTATGTCGTTGAGACAGGCTTGAAGCACCGTCCACGCATGAGACTCACCAAGGAAGAGGTGGACGCTCTCAACTCTCTCGCCATCGCAAGGACGGATTTGATAAAAATCAGCAACGTGCTATCCAAGAAAACGACTGAGGAAAAGGCTCGGTTCTTCAAGAATGAGAAGTTCATGCGTTGGTGGATTGATGCCGTTGCAGGACTTATCCAACATTGGTATAGCATTGAAGAGAATATCGCAACAAACGTACAGACAAAATCAAAGGAAGATACATGATTATGCTCGCAAAGGTAGTATCGTATGGAGGCAATTCCGTAAGGTACGCATTGGAAAAGGAGAATGCAAAAACGGTCAAGGTGAACAATATGCCCGATGGTCTTGACCCTACCGCCATCTGGTACATGATGAAGCATCATTGCCAGTATCATCAGGCGGAAAAGACGGTGGGCAGAAAGTTGGAAAGGTTCATGACCACTTTTGTACTTTCCCCATCAAAGGAGGAATCTGCCAACTTCACTATGGAAGATTGGGCAAACCTCCAAGACGAAGCATTGGAAGTTTTGGATTCTGTTGGACTTACGCCTAACGGTTTCTCCAATGAGATAAAGACCAATTTCACCAATTCTATGAATGTGGGTGGACTGCATTCTGACTCCAAGTCTGGAACGCTGCACCTTCACATTGACTGCTGCCGTGTGGATATGGAGGGTAACACCAATGATGTGCATGATATTCATCTTCGGGCAATGAAGGCTGCGGAAATCATCAATATGCGTCATGGGTGGGAACAACCGCAGGAAATTCGGAATATGCGGAAAGTGGAACTTGCGGAGGATTGTGAAAACACCCTCAAAGATATGCAACAGTTCAACATAGACAGATACTTCAATCTGCTACGCTTGAAAGGCTATGAGGTCAAACCTCGTTACGACAAGCAACGGAAACTTGTCGGCTACACAGTCGGCAAGAATGCTTCTGTGTTCAAGGCTTCTGAGATTGGCAGGAAGTTTATGGCATCAAAGATTGAAGACACCTGGAAGAAACTGCACCCACAACCAACACAAGTCAAGACAAAGCCTGTTTCTCCATCCGTTGCTTCTACGCCTCGCCCAGTTCGTCCTGTCGTTCATACTCCAACAGCATCACAACCAAAGGTGCAACCTCAAATTACACAAACGGCATTCACAATCAACATTGGCGATGAAGTCAAAAAGGTGTGGATTCCGAACTCTGTCAAAGATGTCTTTACTAATGAGGTTCAGATTCCAGAGGATAATGATATAGCGACAACAGAGAATGTCGCTCATGTAGCGATGCTGTTGTTTGCAGGGTACATTGACGCAGCCACTTCCATGTCAGAGAGTTGTGGCGGTGGCGGTTCTGCTCCTTCTTCTGGTTGGGGCAAGAAGGATGATGAAGATGATTGGAAGTTTGCCCACCGTTGCGCACAGATGGCTCATTCCATGTGCAAGCCTAAACCACGCAGCAGAAGTTTTCACCGATAAATCAATGATAATATGGCAATCAGAAAAAGCAAGATAAACATAGATACAGAAGAAAGATCCGACTTCGACAACATGATGAATGATGTCGAAAACGAGGTTGAGGAGCAGCAAGCCGAGGATGGGCTTGTAAACCGTGTTCCTGAGTTGAAGCGGTTGAGTGAGGACATTGATAAGGCTACAAATACCTTTATCAATGCCGCACTTGAACTGGAATCTGCCATTCAGCAGTGTCAGCGTGCAGAAGTAAAATTAGGTGGTGCTGTGACTGCTATCAGCCAAAAGGTAGATACTATCAATCAACATATAGATAAGGTCTTGGAAAATGCTCCCACAAAATTAAAGGTGGCAGTAAATGTCAATGATGCTGACTGGCAGAAAATCCGAGAACTGTTTGCCAAAGAACGCCAATGGATGATCGCACAGATGCAGATGCATATCCGTGAGGTCAATTCCATGTTTGCTGATGAACGGAAAAAAGTCCGTGAGCGATACAAGGAATATGATGGCTGCTATCTCGGTCACTATGCCCAGTGGTTCTTTTGGTTCTTCTTCATAATTGGTATCTTTGTGGTCGCAGGTGGAATAGCTATGATGATAGCACAGATTAGCAAATAATCTCTAATCATGTAGGGATAAATATTGATATTGGTACAACTTAAAGGTACGTATGCTTTTTCTGCAAGAGAATAATACTGCGTATTTCCTTCCGTACTTTCGCCTGCAACAAAACGTGTACCCATTGGAAGTAAAAACGTTTTGTTTACCATCTCCTTATTTGGAGACAAGACCACGTATGCACTATCTTGAATAGCATCTTTCGGTGTCGCCTTTAATATCTCATGAAGATAGAAACTTGGTAATTCCGCAAACTTATGATTAAACCGTTTCACAATGCGGCAGTAGTTTCGTACAAAAGTAAGAAGCAGTGCTTGGGCAGCATCCATATCACCGCTATTCTCTATCTGGTCCATATAAAAGTCGAACTTCGACTGAATATCCGCAACAACACCGAGCATCGAGAAATAGGGACGATTATTCTCGTCTAACATTCTTTGTATGAAGTTACGCCTACGAGGAGATGAATTTGCTATCGGGAGAGACTTTTCAAGTTGCTCTTTTATACTTTCGGCAATATGAACAGCAGGTGTTGGCATACCTTCTGTATAGGCGTTGTTCAAATAGATAGATAATCTACCAATCCATCCCTCTATCTTGCTTCGAAGGTCTTCTGTATATTCATTCTGCAAAGTCGTACCGCAACCATTGGCAAATGAGACTGCATACTCTTTCAGATTTTTATGGCGAATATCCAACAGAACTGTAAGGACATGATTGTGCCATAAGGCAGAGATATTTTCATTGTGGTCTTTATAGTCATCTGGTGACATTATCCAATGAAATATCTCATACCAGTCAGATTTAAGAGCATGAAAGTATTGAAGTTGATTTTTGCCAATATCAACTTCATTGCACAAGACCCTATTCTTTTCATACGAAATTTTCATTGTCCAAAAATGCTTTATTTATTGTGTGAGTTTTAATGTGCCACACCTATCAATGCCAAAGGTGTTACCAGGTATGTGACCCCTGGTTCTGACACATGGTTTAACTGTGGATAATCTGTACATATAGCGTTCACACAGCTTTGACAAATAGCCCTATTTACTCCAATATTTCTGCGCCCTACATCATGGAATATTAGTTTTCTTTCTGCATGATTTCCTATTCTAAAATCTGCATTTGGAACAGCCGGTGCTTCAATTCTGTTGCCACTTGCATTTATGGCACTTAACCGTTGTCTATTTCCACGTAACATAGGTGTGATAGCAAAAAAATTTTCAGAAACACCAACAGTACTATTGTTAAAGTTCGCATGGACATTATTTACAATATTATTTGAAATATGTCTAAAATTTTGGGCACATCTTACACATCTCTGTATAATTTGATTCGGATAAACACAATGAGTATGTTCAATATAATCATATAGTGACAATCTTGATCCCCATGAACTATATTTTATGACTCCATTATCTATACACGTTTTTAAAGGACGTTCTGGCTTTTGTAGAGTTCTGGAAAGTTGAGGTTTGTATTTCTTAATGACTTTCATACGATACATTTCTTACGAATATTTGTACTTAAATAATATATAGAAAAACTATACTGTAACAGTATTTACTAATGTATATTATCATCACCAACTCTTTACTGAGTTAAATTGATAGCCGAGGAATATACCATCATCAACGTCTGGGCTGGCAAAGTAACTTTCACCCGTAGGCTTCCAAATATATTGATTCTCGTCAAACTCCATGACTTCCTGATTTTTGGGCAAATACAAATCTATATATGGACTCGAATAGTTTATGCCATCAAAAATACCATCTTCAGAATTTGCTTCTCCGCGTACATCGGTAAGCGTTCCCAGTATAACTTTTTTAAGACATTCGCATCCGTAAAAAGCTTGTTGTTCAATAGCTGTAACCTTTGGAGCATTTACTGTTTTTAAATTTATACAGAAATACAAAGCCTTTTTACCTAATGTTGTCACATCTGGTAAAAAAATAGACTTTAAAGGCTCTAATTCTCCAGCTTCATTGTTCAAACCATTTGCAGGAATTTCCTCACATCCTATCAGGGAAAGGTCGATGCTACCATTTGTGCCACCATTCAAGACTTTACGAATAGCATCAAAAACTTCTCTGCCTGCATTCGGTGCAAGAATGAGTTTAATGTCAGTTTTTCCTTCTGTCAATTCTTTATTAATAACGTTTTCTATTTCTGTAGCAGTCATGTTATTGGCATCAATAGCATAGGCATTCAGCGCATAGCTTATGCCATCTTTGGTATTCAGGTGAAACTCATAATCAGCTAAAGAGTACTCTCCAAATTTTACAGCAACAGATGAATAAGAACTGAAATGACCATATAAATACACATTTCCTTTAGCATCAGGCGTAAGAGTATAGGTGCTGTTTATATCGTCTGACACGTTAGCTGGAGCAAAGTCCTTGACTGTCACAGTAATTGTTTTTCCTGTAAATGGCTTTTCAGTATTCGTTGCAATGCGTAATCGTGAATAGTTACGTGTGGCGTTAGAAAAAGATACAGTTATAGCCTCACCATTAAGGGTAGATGCTGTTCCCTCAATATATTCATCGGTTCCAGCAACCTTGCCTTCTTTCAAAACTAATTTGCCAGCTTCCCATTTGTAATTAGGGGCATAATATACATGAGGAAAGGTTGGATATTCATCTTCTTTATAAGACAACTCGCCACTTGTCAATTCCCAGCTACTGCCATTATATGTAAAAGCAGCATACTTAGTCCCAAAAGTCTTACTGGTCATCTCCAGAAGCAACTCATCTCCTTCAGCCCATGAAGTCTTGCCCGGATCAAGTGTACCTATAGCACGAGTCTGTGAATCTCCGAATGCCGGAAATTCACCAACAACCAACTGTACGTTGCTCTTGCCTGTTGTTGCGGTTGTTTCTTCTATATCACTTGTGCATGACGCCATTACTATAGTAACGACAGCCAGCATGATGTATTGAAATATCTTTTTCATATTCTTTCCTCCAATTATTTGAGTTCATCTTCGTTTGTCCAACCAGTCATATTATCTACGCTGATTCGGGTCAGTTCCACTTTGTCTTTTCCTACATCGAGTTTGTAGGTGTAGCGATGGCCCTCTTGAAACTCCGTATTTGACATCATTTTTGCATGGAAGTTTTTGTCGCCTATTTTGAATTTCACGAAAATCTCGCCAGTTTTGTATGAACCAGGGATAACGATTGCAGAAAACATACCATCGTCATGCTTACAGGCTTTAACCCAATCAGGATTACCAGAAGGTGTACCCATTACTAATTGCCCATGGTCTGGGGCTCCAAAAAATCTAACACTGTTGTTTTTTGAATACACTTGTGGTTCACTAATATCCATATCAGGATAATCCGCAGTTCCAACATGATATACTATCGTGACCAGCGACATGCGATGCTTCATAGGAATATCTACATAATCTTTAGGGACATCGTACCAACATCCGGTTATTAAATCTGCAGCTTTCAACTGAGTCTCATCACTTTGGTCTGTATGCAAATTATAGATAGGAAAATTGGCCATATCAGAAGGATACCAAGCAATCAATTCGCATCTTCCCACTTTTTCCCAGCGAAGTCTTCTGATAGGTTCCCAACGGTATAACCCATTTTCTTCCACATATTTATATTCACCAGTTCTAGTAGTTTCATCACCGAAAATTTGCAGTACACTTATTAGGTCCTCATTCTCCCAATTGTTACCGTGTCCCAATGTATTGACACGAGTCTGCATACCTCCAACAGAGAAAGTGGCATTGATTTCCTGCCCTTTCAGCGTAGGAGCCATATCTTCATTTTGCGTACATGCTGTAAAGCCCATAGCCATAAGGCCCATTACCGCATAGATAATTTTTCTTATGCTCATAATATCTTGTTTTTATAAGTTTACTAAATCTGTTCCCTCTACAAAATAGAATGGATAAACCATATTGGTTCGTCGATTCGTCTGCCTTATCGTATAGTCTATGAGGATATTCATTTTCCCCTCGTCTTGTTTCTCCTCGAAATCAATCCGATTGACTATCACTCTTGGCTCAAACAGAATTATCGACTGTTCTATTCGGTCTCGTAACATCGTTCTTGTGGATGCCGTCATCATTTCAAAAGCGTATTCCCTAATGGGACAACCATATTCATAACGATGTACTCTTTCTCCAGGCGATGTACTCAACAAGGTCATAATGCTTTGCTGAATATTAGCCTCGTTTGCAACCATCTCAGTGGGTTGCGAACTTCCGCCACCTTTAAAGCGTGGAGGATAGTTCCATGCTATTCCTAAGAACGTTTTTGTATCTGTCATATCTCGTATCCATTTAATCATTTCTAACCACCTATGATAACTGTAGGACAACCCATGATGATGCTACCCCCATGCGCTGTTGTATCTCCCATCCTTGCAGCTGGTTTACCACCTATCATCACTGTTGTTGAACCTTTAATGATAGTGTCGGGCGGCCCAACGCAAGTAGCCATGTCGCCCATAACGGCTGCAGGAAGTTTTCCTATCAGTACCGTTGGCACTCCTGGCCCAATAATCGGACCGCCTACATGCGGAACAGGAGGAAGTCCTGGTGTCTGCATCGGACAGGTGTGCATATCTGTTAATCTTGCTGCATTTGGCATATCTTTATCAGTTTATCATTACCATTGCGCCTTTGACAGTGGTCTGACCAGAAGCTGAAAGTTCCGCCGTAGCATTGCCTTTGACCTTCGCACCGACTTTGGCTGTAACTTTTACGTTTGTTCCATTTATATCGACATCCGATTTTGCATCTATACTGACTTTTCCGGCTGCATTCAGTGCAATGTTACCTTTCGCTGTCAGCTTTATATTTTTTGAAGAGCTAAGTTCTATACCATTACTGTCCATGACCATCTTGTTTTTGTTTTGGTCTGTAACAGAGATGGATTTTCCCTCGTCACTCATCACAATCGTATTCTTTGCAGGCGTTTGAATTGTTATGATTTTCTTTTCCTCGTCAAACTCAACAGACATCTTTGAACGAGTTACAATCGCCTTTATGCTGTTTTTTGCCTCATATCCAAATGGAGGAGTGTGTTTGCTTCCATACATCCCTCCAAGGACTATTGGGTAATTGGGATTGTTGTTGATGAATCCCACAACCACCTCGTCGCCTATTTCGGGAAGAAAGAAGATTCCCGACTGATTGGTGGCATATACTGACGAAAGGCGAGCCCAAAGCAATTTCTTTTCGCCATCCATCCATGGCAACTCTACCTGTATGCGGCATTCCTTGGATATGTCACCATCAAGTTTCTTGACCACCGCAATGTGAAGCCCTTCCATTCCCGGTAAAAATCCTGCGGCAGTAGGAGCAATCACATCTGCTTCGTCTGTTATGTTGTTGGCAGGAACTCCCATGCCTACCTTTGTAACGTAAGTATTTCCTTGTCTGTTTCCAATTTCAAGCATTCTGAGGATATTTCTCTATTCGTATTTTGACAAATGAAAACATATTCCCAAAAACGCTCAGGAGTTTTGAATATTAGAGTGTTCTTCAGTGGAACATCCTTCTTTGCTGCTTGCCATAACTCTTCTGTCAAATGAATCATTATAGTGCAAAATGGTATTCCAAAACTCCTTTTCACTCCTATTTCAGTTATCACGTCTGTAGCATTAACTTCGGACTTTCCAATCGGTAAGTCTATCTGATAGGCAACCATTGGATTGAAGTTTTGCCATTCGGTGTAAAAAACAAATGTAGGTTCAGACATCAAGACTCCAAACTCAATGATGTCAGATTCGGTATCTAAACCTGCATTTTCCGTATCATACAATATCGTCCATTCGTTTTCGTCAGTCTGTCGAAATAGCAAACCTCGTTGCGCCATCAGCTTTTGTGCTGAAGGTAGGACAGAACACATCAAGGCATTACCGTTACTATCCTCAAAGTATTCATGCTCTATACGAAAGCTATATAATGAACGATATGTACTCATGCTGTCAATTTTATGTTTGTACTTCTGTGTTCTGAGCAGTTGAACCGCTTGATTTAATTTCATTGGAATCAATTACAACTCCAGTGAGTTTACACACAACAGAAGGATAATATTGCCCTCCCATTGTTGTCCAAATGTTATGAAAGTCAAATGTGGATACTGTTTCTAAAGTTAGAGTATATTTCACATTGTCAACCATAAACTTCTGCTGTGACTGTATGAAAGCCAATGCCTTGGAAAATACTGACAATGATTCCGCATATTGCTTTTCCTCAAAAACAGCCGCAAACATTACTTTCAGATTCAGCAAGAATGGGGCAGAAGAGGATGTGAAGCTGCCACTATAAGTCTGAACATTGTTTGAGATACCTCCTGCAGTTTCTCGTTCCACATTCACCAATGAAACGATTACCTTATTAGGAATTTCTCCTGTTCTTTGACCTATATGTCCAACTTCTGCAAGCCCTTGTGGTCGATGGTAGTATCGACCAAGATAGCTATTGAGTTGCTCTGCGCAATATGTCAGTATTTTCTTTATCATTACAAATCTATATCTGCGTCTAAATCACTTGAATCACCATTTTCCCAAGGAACTATATTAGCTTTTTCTATAGTAATCCCCGTATTTTTAACAGTTATGTTGTATGTATATTTTTTGCCACCTTCAAATTGTCCATTGGTGGATGGTGTTATAGGGGTTGTGTATTTTACTTCGCTATCATTCAACAACAAGTAAATCTCTATATCCATTTTATTGCTTTCAAGGCTTTGCGGCAACATGATATAAGCAAAACTTTCTTCGCTTTCAAAAGGTACATCATAAAAAGGATGAGTAAGAGTAGCTCTGTCACCAATAGTTTCAACCGAACCTGTTCTTGTGTCAAATTTACCGCTTGTAAATATTCCTTTCATATTCAAGCTATTGAATTTATAATTGTTATATTTGACACCCTGCCCTGGCTTAATTTTGAATTCAACCAAACTCATACAATGCTTAAAGCGATGTTCTGCATCTGTAAAATTCACAGTTGGAGATGCTTTACTTGCAGTAGCCCCTGAGGCAAAAAGTACATCAGCCTTACAAGGTTGGTTTGCTTCTACCTCAGCTATATTCCAATTCATTTTACCATCAGTTAAGAATTTGTTATAAGGATAGTATGCACTAAATGTTGTCTCTTTGTTGTCCTTGAAATAGATGATGTTGTTATTGTCAGCAGCTTCAAAAGTACCATCCCCATTTGTTGTTACATACTTTTTGTTGTCTCCTGTTGTATTGCCAGAAGATGTGACATATACGCCAATGGCATCGCCTGCTGTCCAGCTGTTGTTGTCTGCAGTTCCACGGGTTTTGATATTGTTGGAAATATCCGCCTTTACTGTGGCTGCAACAGGACCATTGTTGCCGATACCGTCTTCTTCGTTAGCGCAAGCTGCAAACAGCAATGCTGCGGCTGCGATGTATAAGAATTTAAATTTTTTCATATATCTTGTTATTTAAGAGTTGTTATTGTGCTATATGTTCATTATTGTCTCCTGCCTCTGTCCAAGACTTAATGGTTCCAGAAATATCTACGGCAGAACGACTCAATTTTACTACTGTATAGTGGTATCTTTTGCCACCCTCAAGTTTTACAGGCATTGTCCATACGAAAGGAGCGTCGTAACCATTCTTGAGGTCAAACTCTATCACTCGGCTTGCTTCTTCTGTAGGGAGCAGGATTGCCTCATACAGCTTGCCAGCTTCGGTAGTTTTCATCTTGATGTCCGCAGGAGTTTCTTCACCAGAGATAGTCCCATCCACAAGATTGAAAGTGGCTTTGGTATTCTGACCTTTCACTGTCACAATCATATTCTTAAGGTCTTCTTGCGTGAGACCGTTACCTGGTTGAACATCCAAAATAAGATTGCTTAACTTATGGAAGAACTTCAAGTCAACCTGTGGCGTAGCTTTGTTGCAGCCTTCCGTCTTGGCATACATGAAGTCGATAGCTTCTTGTTTCCCTTGGTCTGTTACATCAAGTGCAACCTTGTAGTCATTGACAGTGGTCTGTGGATAGTAAGAATAGAAGTCCACATCTCCATCTATCGGGAAGAAAATAGTCTTACCACCAGAAACAGGTGAAAAGGCTATACTTCCATTTGACTGATAGCAAACATTGTCAACACCCTCTTTGATTGCATCTGCCGAGAGAGGCTGATTTGCTCCAGTCATGAAGATACCTATCTTGTCACCATCAGCCCAGGCTACACCCGCTGCACGGGTGTTTACGCTGATACCACCAGTAAACTGCACGGCTACCTTATCGTTCTGGGTAGAAGGTGCGGTGTCTTCTGTACTGCATGAAACCATTGCACCTGCCAAGAGTGCAAGGGCGAAAAACTTAGTCATCTTTTTCATATTATAAATATTTTAAAAGTTATTATTATTTTATTTCTACTTCATTGTTGAGGTTCGTCCAACCGTTGATGGTAGCTTCCAGATTCATCTTTGGCTGCATTTGGTTGTAGTTGAGTCGCAACTCATACTTTCCTCCAACCTTCATCGCCGGAGTGGTGATGTCATACTCTTGCAAGGTCCCGTTAGGCAACAAGAGACGGAGATAAATATGAGAGGCGGAACTTCCCTGTATGGTCGGCATCAGCCGAATGACTTCTGATTGCAAAGTTGACTCAGTAGCCAAGATAGTAGGCATTTCCACTTCCGTTGGTTCTATGCTCGGCAATCCATATTCTCCATCACTGTTCTTCTGTGTAGGGAACAGACACCAGGCTGCATCTAATGCCTTGCCACTCATCTCTGTGCCTTTTGGCACATTCTCAATGATGACGGTCAGTTCCGAAAGCGCGTTCTTCATAGGGTTTTGCACCACATAGCTGCCTTCCTTGTTGTCAATCTTCACATCGGCCACTCCGAAATAGGCATTGTTCCTTACCTCCTTGGGATTGGTCAAACCTATCTGAATATTGTTCCAGTTAGTCAAAGCCCTGGTCTGGTCAGTGGTGAAGAATGGCTCTATGAGATTGGTAATAGCCAATATCTGATAATGCCCTTCAGGAAGAGCGAAGCGTTGGCTTGCCACCTCCTGCGCACTGCCATAATGTTTTTCCTCTACTAATGAACCGTCATCGGCATTGAATATCCAGAGTTTCACATCCTTCACTTCCGTACCTTGGTCGGCTTCATCCGCCCAAGTGAGCGATACTGACAAACCACCCTCATCCTCACCATCATGAACATTATGGTCACAACTTGCCAACAGGCATGGGACGCATAACAGCACCCATAACCAAATATTAAATCTTCTTTTTGCTTTCATTTTCTATCTTGTTTTATGGGTTACTTATGATTGTCTTTAGTCTCTACTCGGCGAGCCTTATCCGCATCTTGGGTGTCATCGCTACCATTTCCTATTGCAGTAATGCGATTTGCCTCTATGCCATTCTTCGCAAGCCAAGTTTTTACGGCTTCTGCACGCTGGCGAGATATACGTTTGTTGACAGCCACGCTGCCTTTTGTGTCACACCAACCTGTTACCGTCACCTTCATGTTCGGATTCTCTTTCAATGTTTTGAGAATAGCATTCAATTTAGTCTCTTCATTTTGTTGGATGTCGATACTATTGAAGGTGAAATATATGACAGGGAAAGTCACCTTTGCAGATTCTTTTAAGTCTTGTTCAGCAACTTTTGTTTCTGCCTTATCCACAGTTTCTTTCAGATTGACCTCCTCCGAAGAAGTTGGTTCCTGTTGTAGAACCTCCTTTTGTAGAACCTCCTGTTGTGGAACTGATGGAGTTTCTGCTACCTTGTTCTTCTTTTTAGAGAGGTTTATCCCCAATCTCACTCCACTTTCCCACACGAAGTTGTTCTTATGCAGATGCTCTGGCATTCCGTCCATACGTTCGCCAGTAAGACGAGTCAAACCGGAATAGATGCCCAATTTCAGACATGAAGTCAGTTGATAACCCACCTGCAAGTCTGCGCCATAGCCCAAATGCCAGTTGGTAGAACCTTTCATCACCTTGGCATCATCGGCTATAGTCTGGATATCAGCCTTGGTCGTTACTGCATATATATGAGGTGAAACAGCCAAATCCCATCGGCTGTTAGCTGTCTTGTGGAACAGTCCAAGGAGATTAACGTTCACTCTTGCCCCATATCTGCCCATTCTGACATGGCTTTTCAGATTGGCATATTCCCAACTGTCCATGCCCAGGACACCTGCGTTGTAAAGCACACCGTCGCTACCCAACCAATAGTTACGTTCTACGCAGCAGTCTTGTGCAGACAAGTTCATTTCTCCATATTTGGCAGATAACTCTGCCGAGAATATGGAGTTGAAACGATAGCCACCATATAAGCCTGTAGCCCATCCGAGGTGCGTCTTGTCATGTCCGAAACTTGAGAAAGTAGAGAAACCGAAAGGCATTCCGCCCTCAACTCCTACATACCAGCCATGCGAAATAGTCTTTCCATCTTCTTTTACTTCTGCTCTCGCAAAAGAAAATGGAAGAATAAATGCAAGTATTGCAACCAGCAACCGATTTTTTGTTGTCAAATAATTTATCATATCATTCATTTTTTTTACCGTAAAAATAAAGATCTATCTCCAATTACAGGACAAGTATCCACCATAAAGCTAATTCATCCATTCTATCCGAAACTCACTCCAGATAATAAAGAGGTTTGTTAGGAAGATAAATATGGATGCAAAGAACAAATATACCTTAATTCCGCAACACTTTGATTTAACTTTATTTATAAGTTCCTGAGCAA
>OWHZ01000196.1_pt1 | contig 42888 bp, 36 predicted proteins | sample 1732651 | NCBI WGS metagenome assembly OWHZ01 (sample SAMN05065738, study PRJEB22554) | human gut metagenome | biome: ENVO:2100002; feature: ENVO:00000062; material: ENVO:00002003 | host: Homo sapiens | place: USA
GCAGCGTAGTCTCGTGGGCTCGGAGATGTGGATAAGAGACAGATGTTGACAAGTAAAATATCTTATCATAATTACAGATAAAGAAATGCTTATCATCAAGCACATTTGTTATAAAATATTTTAGGGCTTCATTATTACGCTGAGTCATAAGCTCAGAACCTTTTATTTCTCCTATAAATCCGAAACAATTCTTAAACTGTCTATACTTGTTCAGTATTTCTATTTCATCTTCTTTATCAGCAACAAAAACACTTCCCAACACAAAATGTCGTTGTCCATCATTAAACAATTGTCCATTTTTGTTTGGCATAATACAACCGGAATATCCAGACTCATCAAAAAATAATTTCAATACATTTCTCCTTATGCTAAACGATAATTTAGCGGCTTAATCAGCAATAGTAGCTTGTCCATTCATCAACATAGGAAGTAACCAATCACGAAGATTGATTAACTCGACAGTTTCATCTTTGTTCTTCAATATGCTGACACGGATTTTATGCAGGAAGTTTTCATAATCCAATATGATTTTTTCATTAGGAACAACAATATTCAGTATTGCCAAATTAGCCTCGCTGAGAGATGCTCTTGTTGATGCCATACACGAATTATGGAGAAATTTATATATGCCATCGCTACCTAAAAATGAACGTATGTATTCCCTGTAATTAGGATTGTGAACGCAAATTTTTCCAAGAGCTACATTGAACGCACCCTCTATTCCGTATCGAACTGCACCAGCATCTCCGTATTTGTCCATAAGTATGTCAAAGCGGTCAACTATACTAAGATTTTTTGTTCGAGGAATATATGTTATGTGTGTATCGCTATCATAATCTCTGTTTTGAATGAAACGCACATAACCTTCTTTTGGCTCATATACAAATTCACTTTTAGGTGGTTGACTATTGCTTTCCCAACTTACCAATTTGAGCAGTGGAACAACATTCCAGTTCTCTGGAATATTACGTTTTAGTTGTTCGTTCCAAACCATCTTACCGCCAGATGAGCAGTATGGCTTTCCGTTTTCGTCTGGAAAATCAAATTGTGTGAACCAGTAGTCGTAAATAAGCTTAGCTTGTTGCTCTAAATTATCGTTTATATGCTCATTCACTGTGATTTTCTTATCAATAACTCGCAAAACCGAAGAAATACCCTTTTGTGTTTTCATATCTGGCAAATCGATGACTAACTGTTTTAATGTTTCGCCCGGTAAATGCTTTATTGTTGTTTCAGTAAAATGACGTCTAAGCAGGTCATTTCTACCTGATAAGAGAAACCAATAATACAAATATTCTACATCCACTAATTCAGTATTTGGTCTTATTCTGTGTAGTGCTTTCTGTATCTTCATATTTGGAAGTTCATCTCTCCAAATTGCACATCTCCCCGGTTCTCCACCTTCACACATTATCAAGTCCCCATATTTTATACCGTATCGTTCTTCTTCGTCTTTTTCAAATCGCATTAAAGAAAGCTTCTCTAAGTCAAAAGAACCCCATCTGACATTTATATTTGCGAGATATGGTTGATATTCGCCTTTATTCTTTTTAGCATCCAACATTTTTCCCAAGCAAGATTCTGTAATTTCATCCATTCTATATTTCATAATCTGCCTCCGTCAGCCTATATATTTCCTGTGTGCAATTTTTACATTGCTTTGTTTTACCATTGCGTACTGCAAGGTCGTGTCTATCTTCCTATGCCCTAAGAGCTGTTGCAGTTGCTCAATGGGCATTCCTTTGTCTATCGCCATAGTTGCAAGGGTACGCCTGAACTTGTGTGGGTGTACCTTGTGCAACCCTAATTGCTTTCCAAATTCTCTGAGTCTTGTTTCTATACCGCCGATTTTCAACCTTTCGTGCGGTGCTTTCAGCGATACAAATAGTGCCGGGTTATCGTCGGTTCTGCTGTTCAAGTAATTTTGCAAATGTATCTTTGTTCTTGCGTCAAAATAGACCACTCGTTCCTTGTTTCCTTTACCGAACACGATGCATTCACGCTCGTTAAAATCAATATCATTTATGTTGAGCAATACCATTTCGCCGACACGCATACCCGTTGAAGCCAACATATCAATCATCGCCAAATCTCTCGGCTCGGTGCAGTTATCTCTCATAAGCTCCAATGCTTCATCGGAGTATGTTTCTTTAATGTTCGTGCCGATTTTGACCTTGTGTATTCGCCTGACAGGACTTTTCAGTATATAATCCTCGTCCTCAAGCCACGAAAAGAAGCTTGAAAGAATGCGGCGGATATTATCAATCGTAACCTTGCTTGATTTTTTCTTTTCCTGATACTCGGTCAGGTATCGTCTTATGTCGTCAGTTTCAATATGCTTTACGCTTTTGCCGACAGTCGCAATCATCATCTCGATAGTTGTTTTATAGTATTTAAGAGATTTCTCGGAACAGCCCTCAATTCGCTTTGCCGCTAAGAACAGTTCCATATAGTTCTGCTTCGAGATTTCTTTTTCACTTTCAATTTTTGTTACCTCATAATCAAAAAGTGTATGTTGCAATACCTCTTGCAAGCGTTCTGTCTGTGCGTTATTCAAGAAAGGTAACATAGCCTGAACAACATCTGTAATTAAATTTTGTTTCATTAGTCAATTCTCCTTTTATTTAACTTAGAGAACGACTAGGGAGTGGGTAGTCCCCTGATTTAACTCTCGCCACCCACAAGAGTTATGGGATGTATGTTAAACGATAATTTAGAGCAACAAGCTAAGCTTCTTTACGATTATTGGTTCACTCAGTTTGATTTTCCAGATGAAAGCGGGAAACCATACCGTTCATCAGGCGGTAAGATGGTTTGGAATGAACAGTTAAAAATGGAAATTCCATTTTCTTGGGTATGTTCCAAAATGGAAAATGCTATTGAAGCTGTCCGAACCGGATTAAATCCCAGAAATAATTTCAAATTGGGCAATGGTAATATACAGTATATTACTGTTAAAAACTTGTGCCTCAATGGTTCATTAGATTTTTCAGGTTGTGATACTATTGATGAACAGGCAAGACAAATCATTCATCGTCGCTCTGATATTCAGATAGATGACATTTTGTTTGCAAGTATTGCCCCATTGGGTAGATGCTATCTTATACAAGAAAATCCGACCAACTGGGATATTAACGAGTCTGTTTTTTCCATTCGTTATAATAGCTCAGTCCTTACAGCAGAATATCTGTATATGAATCTCCAAAGTGAAGCTTTCGTCAAAAGAGCAACTGCATGTTCAACAGGTAGCATTTTTAAAGGTATTCGTATCAATTCCTTGATGGATAGTGAAATTATTCTTCCGCCGCTATCTGTTACAAAAGAGTTTTCTAAAGAAATCAAACCTCTTTTTGCTTTACAAAAGAAATTAGATAGGGAAACTCACACTCTCATTCAGCTTCGTGATTGGCTGTTGCCTGTGCTGATGAACGGTCAGGCTACCATCAGTGATTGATGTGGTAAATTATCGTTTATCTTATTATTTGTTCGGATTTTCATTTCCATTTTATATAATAAATCGCCTATTCTTACCTGTTCTTCATAATCAGGCAGATATAAATACAAAAATGAAAACATATCCTCATTAAAGCTTGCTCTCAAAGTCATTATCGTATTGCAATCTAATACTTTACGAAAATACTTACTTCTCAAAAAGAAAGCAATATACTTTGAGTACACTATTCCCGTTGTTTTCGGTCTTAGTCTTTTTACAAAACCACTAAAAGTTGCTTTCGGATAGTCTTTAACAGCAACACAACTCATTGCCAAAGCGTCAACGGTTTCACTTGTTCTTGTAATAAACACATCATCTTTTTTTACAGAGAATATTTCTTGCTCTTTAAGAGATGTATCCATCAAATCTGGTAATTGTTCAGGCAGAAAATAATTATTAAACACGGTACTAAATGATATAAATGGGGAACCGTGTCCGGCTTGTTGTTTTGATGAAGATATACCTGAACTCATTTCATATAAATCACTAAATTTGTATTTTGTAAGTTTACTCATACTTCACCTTCTTTAACTGTTCCATGATTTCCGTTTTCAGTTTGTCGCCCTCTGCAAAATATTCTTGCAGTTTCTCTGCATAGGCACTCATACGAGCATTAAACTCGTCCTGTGACAATTCAACATATTCGATTTTTACATCAAAATATTGTCCAGCCGCAAGTGAATACTTCTTTTCTTTGATTTCATCATATGTAACAGCAACTGAAAAATCATCAACGGCTTCTTTATTAAGGAATGTATCAACAATTTTATCAATCTCAAAATCACGAAGTCTGCGTTTTTGATTATTACCGTCCTTATATTCTTCTCCCAGTTTTGAAGCATCTATCAGTACAACCTTATCTGTTTTTCTTGAATTATCAAAAAATAATACTGATACATTCGTGCCGGTATTAGCAAATACATTTGACGGCATACTAATACAGCCATAAACAATATGTTCATCTACAATATGTTGTAGTATCTTCTTTTCTACACCTGATTTTGCGGTTACAAATCCAGTAGGAACTACAATCGCACCTTTTCCGGTTGATTTCAATGAATTAAGAACGTGCTGAATGAACAACGTATAAATTGCCATACTCTCTTTCTTCTTGGCAGGTACTTTCGGAACTCCCGCCCAAAAACGAACGGGCATTGCTGCTATACGCTCTCTTGTATCTGAGAAATCCATCTTAAAAGGCGGATTTGAAACTACATAATCAAAAGTTCTTAATTCCTGTCCATTATCACTCTTATGATATGGAGCAATCAGCGTATCTCCTTGAATTGCGTGGTCAAGAGAAGATACCAAGCTGTTCAGGATAAGATTAAGTTTTAACATTTTATTACTTCGCTGTGAAATATCCTGTGCAAAAATCGTACACTTATCTTCGCCAATTTTATGGGCAAGAGCCATCAAAAGTGTCCCTGTTCCGGCTGATGGGTCATAACACTCAATGCTATGTAAATCAGTTGCATTTCCAACAAGCAATCTTGCCATAATCGTTGCAATAGCGTGAGGAGTATAATACTCTGCATACTTACCACCGCCTGCGGTATTGTAGTCCTTTATCAGATATTCAAATATATCTGCAAAGAAATCATAGTGCTTCTCAAATGCTTCTTCAAAAGAAAAGTTTACCAACTTATCAACCAAAGCACGGGCAAAAGGTGCTCTTGCTGTATCGTCCGTTACATACTGTGTCAGCTTTTCAAAAAGCGGTATTTTTGTATTCTGAGCAGTCTGAGTTGAAAATATATCAATATTCTTATCTGCTATATCTGTCATCGTGCTGTCAAAGATTAAATCAAAATCGCCCTTTGCCTGCTGATTCCATAAGTTGGCAATAAGATGTTCCGGATTAAGTAATGGAATATCTGACGGTAAACTATCAAAAATATCCAAGCGGTCATCTTCTGACATTTCTGCATAAGCAAGTTCCCATTTTTCAGCATTTTTAAGAACCGGACTTACTTTTTTTACTTCATATCCGAACTTATCATTAAGGAACTTATAAAGGAAAACCTGTGTGATAATTTTATATTCGTTACCATCGTTTCCCATACCATAGGTCTGACAAGTTGCTTTTAAGGCATCTATCAACTCTATGGTTTTTTCTTTTATCGTCTTTATTTCTTCCATTGTGTTCTCCTTTATGCCACTGAATAAGTCTGGTTATACTGGTCAAGATACTGTTTTGTAATCCTGCTCTGTATAAATACTCTATCCTCACGAGCACTCGCTATTCCCAACTTATCAATGCCTGCTTTTATTTGTGTCATAACCGTTCTCTCAAAATATGCGTCTTTCTTCAATATATCATTTCTGTCATACACTTTCTGGTCAATATCAGACTTAATAGAAAGCAAAACATTCATAATAGACATATCATATTCTGAAACAATCGGCTGTTTATTTGCTGCTTTTCGAGCAAGATTTTCTTCCCTGATTCTTTTATGAACCCTTGCGAATTTCGCATCGCCATTATATTTTCTCAGCAGAACCGTGTTTTTCTTCTGCAATTCATCAAGCTTTTTCAGAATATCTTCCAATTCCTTTCCTTGCTCCTCAATCTCAGATACACTCTTAGGTTCAAAACCATGTTGCTTGAAGCGAAGCAAAAATGCTTCCTGCAAAGTAATAAACTCAGGATCATCAGGGTCGATATTCTGAGTAAAGGCACGAACAGTCTTTTTATACTTTTCTGTTACTGCGTCTTTACCACCGACGATTTTTAATTCTTCTTCACTGATTTTGCTGAAATTAAATGTAATATCCTCCATTGCTTCATTGACAAGCAATTTCGTGGTATCATCACTTGCAAAAAGTTCTTTCTGATTTATGTTATCAATATGATGTTGCACCTCTGAAATCAATGAAGGCAACTTTGTTAATTCCATTTTTGCAAATGTTTCCTTCAATTCATCATCGCCAAAGGTTCTTACCAAATTACAACAGTCACGAGCAGCAATAAGAATTTTTTTAAGTTTAAGCAATTCCTGCTTATCCTCAATCGTGGATATTTCCGAGCTAAATTCCTCCGCATTATCTGTGGTGTAGTTAAAAAGAACCTGCTGCACTTCCTGCATTTGTTTAATGAGTTCTGCCGGGTCTTCAATAACCTGTTTGAATGTATCTGTTTCATTTCCCGCACCAACTTCATTCGGGTCATTAAAACGGTTCAGCTCTTTGAGGTATGCTTCATTTGTTTCCTCAAAATTCCTTTTTATATTTGCAAAATCAATGACATAACCATAATGGTTTTCTTTATACGGTCTGTTGACTCTTGTAATTGCCTGTAACAAATTATGGTCTTTCAATTTTCGACCAAAATACAGGCGTTTCAATCTTGGTGCATCAAATCCGGTAAGAAGCATATTGAAAACGATAAGAATATCAACTGTCATATTATTTTTGAAGTCATCAATAATCTTATCTCTTGTATCTTTGTCATCACTATCGTGAAGTATAAGTCCAGCTCGCAAATGACTTTTCATAGAAGCGTCTTTATTAAGTTCTGCTTGAATTTCATCAAAATACGCAAACAGCTTCCTTGCCTGCTCACTTGTTTCACAAATGACCATACCGCCGAGCGTATTATCTCCCTGAATTTGTCTAAATCTCTTTAGGTCAGAAATAATATATCTAAGCAACTCTTTGACATAGTTATCGTGTTCAACAATCTGACTTTTCTTTACGTCTTTCTTTTCTACCAAAGTTTCAAGTTTTTCGTAAATCTCAGAAAGTCGCTCTTTATACTGAGTTTCTATGTCCTCACGGATAATTTTCAGCGTATATCCATCTAAAATTGATTTGTCATAATAGTATGTATGAATATAATTACCAAAAACTCTCCAAGATTCTCTTTCTTCTTTCAAAAGCGGTGTTCCTGTCAACGCAATCTTTATTGCATTTTTATCTGCATCAAGAAGATTAGCCAAGAATGAGCCTTCTGGTTTATACCCTCTATGTGCTTCATCAATAATAAACACCCTCTGCAAATTCGTTGCATACGCAGGAAGGTCAACTTTTGACCTATCTTCAGCAAAACGCTGTATATTCACTACTGTAATTTCAGGTTTTCCCGTATTTCCCTCTTGTGCTTGATTGTTACGGAACTGCTCCATAAGTTCAGCACGGGAACTTGCCGTTTTCACAACCAATCCACGAGCTTCAAATTCTTCTGAAGCCTGTTTCAGCAAATCAAGGCGGTCAACAATGAAATAAAACTTTGCAACTTTATTTTGTTTACTGAAATAGTCAGAAAGAACATAAGTAAGATAATAAGAAAGGGCTGTCTTTCCACTACCTTGAGTATGCCATATAACACCTGAATTAACACCTTCATCAATCTTACTTCTTACTGTTAAGGCAGCAAACATCTGTTGATAACGCATTATATGTTTCTGCTCAATAAACTCTATCTTGCCATTTATTTCTTTATGAAAACGAACATAGGCAATTCCATATTTTAATATAAATAACAATCTTTCAGGACTGCACATAGATGTCAGTACTCGATTGGTCGGTGTATAGGTATCTAAATTTGTTTGATATTCCGGAGAAGTATGAATAACCTGACAATTAAAGTCAGTCAATATCTTCTTTTCAACAATCGGGTCAATATCCTTATATGGGAAATCTGCATTATAAGGTGCAATATCCAAATTTGTAGGATTTTCTTCTCTGAAACAGTTGAACGGTGCAGACTGTTTTGCCGTCGTACAATAGAATGCCCCCTGAACCGGAACAATACCACCCATAGTGTCATATTCCATATTATTAGAGAAAATCATCAACTGTGTAATATTCAAAAATCTCCTAAATTTTTTATTAGGAAATCTCTTTTGGTTCATTCTCTTGCTTTCTGCAACCATACCGCCGTGATTATTCGGCTTCTTTACTTCAACAAATACAAGTGGAAGTCCATTTACAAACAATGTAATATCAGGTCTAAATTCATCTTGGTCACGCTTACAAGTGAACTCGGCGGTAAAATGATATGTATTATTCTTTGGATTTTCAAAATCCACCAATCTAACAGGCGAAACAGACGATAAACGCTCGTAAAAACTGCGTCCTATATCATCATTATCTAATTCCTGCCTAATAGTTTTCAATGTCTGTTCCGCTTCTCCTGCGTGGGTAGGATTAAGCCGTGCGAACTGCTCCTTGAAAACGTTAATTAAGATATTGGTATCAGGGTCATATACTGTGCCTGCCATATCTTCAGTTATTTTCCCGAAATAGGTATAACCAAGGCGTGTCAAATGAACCATTGCTGGCATTTGAACACGGGTAGCTTCGTTAAACATATTTTTCTTACCACTTGCCGCCATCTTCAGACCTCCTCATATCATTCGTCTAATATGACTTCACATACATCGCCAATATCACAATGAAATACTTTGCAAATTCTCATAAGCACATCAAGGGATACTGTTTCATTCTTATTTAATTTTGTTGCAACAGACGATGAAATCTCCGCAGCACGCATTAAATCTTGTCTTTTCATTTGATTATCAATCATAAGTTTTTGAAGTTTGTTGTAGCTTATTCTCATCTGTAACGCTCCTTCGTATTCTCCGTTCCTTTTGGTTACAGTTACTCATTTGACATTATACTATGAATAATCTATTTTTTCAAGATATAGAGATTTATTCGCAACTCCTATCCGACAAGGTGTCACTTTTTACAAACACCTAATACACCTATTTTAAAGAATAATAAAAAAGAGATGCCGAAGCACCTCAATTATACATTCTATTATTAACATTCAATGCAATCATTGCTATGACCTTTTCTATCGGCGGCTCTTTTCCGTCCGGTGCAACTGCTTTCCAAAAAGCTATTGCTTCCGGTTCAACACTTTTCATTGCTTCCCGAATGGCAAACTGCATTTCCTCTTTTACTGCTTTTTCGGTTGTTCCATTTTCTTTCGCTATTTGTCTGAAAATGTCGTTCACTTCTACTTCCTCCTATGTCTATTAGTATGTGTCTATCACTGATAGTTGTTGTTATAGCATATTCTCTCTGTCGAAGTCCCGAAAAATTTGTCGATAGCAGAAATTTTTTATACTGAAAAAAAGAAAGCTCGCCGATTAAGACGAACTTCTGTGTTTTATGGAAGTATTTGCTTTGATTGCTTTACAAGTGTATCTATGACTTCATAAATTCTGTTTCTATCTTCAGGAGCAAGTTTTTCAAGCTTCTCATTCAGCATTGAGTTCTTGACTGTATATCCCGTTTCCAGAACATCTGTAAGAACCATATCCGATGATACGCCTAAAGCATTTACTATCTTTATGAAAGTTTCGAGTGACGGAATTTTCTCTCCACGCTCAACCATACCAATATAATTTGTTGTCAAATCTGTTTTCTCAGCCAAATCTTCTTGGCGTAATTTCCTCGCAAGTCGGAACTTTCTTATATTCTTGCCGATTGTATCGAGCTTCATCACATCACCTCCCTTAGTGTGTTTCCATAACTAATAGTATAGGTTAAGTCGATTTCAAATCACACGCACCCAAAGGAAGCCAAACCAACTATTAGTGATGATTCCCAACTATTTTTATGTTATACTATAAAAGTAGTAATTCACGATTGTTAATGGCGAAAGACAAATCATAACCCAAGAGCCAAGTTAAACAATCTCCATAGAATAAACTTAGGGGTAAAAGGAATGGACGAACAAAAGATAATATTCAGTAATCGGTTTGAAAAAGAGAAATTTGAGGATTACAAAACAGATTTGGGAACTGACAGCTCAGTCACTCCCGACTTTACGGAAGCTGATGATTTTTTAAAATTTATACAGAAGAACCGCAGAAGTGTTCCAAGTAAAGAGCGAATTGCTGACAAGGATAAATTTATCAAAACCGTTTACGAACTATCCAATAGCTTTGAAATTGACGCTGACCTGATAGAATTTGCCGAGGGATATATCGCCAACATCTATGTAGATTATGCCTGCTACACTGGATATATCAAGAAGCTGTTAGCAATTCTTTTTATCCTTGCCGATGATATTTCCTTTTTAGACGGCAGCAAAGAAAATGCCGATATGCTTTTCAGCTTCACTTATCACACACACCATATTTTCCTGAATAACAGAGAAACAACTGATTTCTCATAATGTACCCGATGGCTACTCAACTGAGCAGCCATCTTTTCAATTTTCCAGACACCGTCTGAAATTTTTAATATGCCGGAATACCGTATCCATAGATATTGCTGCTTCCGACTGCGTACTGTCTTTGCTTGCAGGCGTCGCCTGAGTTGCCCTCTACGGTATAAACTGTGCCATTCTCACACTTCTCTACGATACCAACGTGGTCTGTTGTACCGTCGCCTTCCCAATCAAAGAAGATAATATCTCCTACCTTTGGTTCATAAGTGCGGTCTTGCCATTTCCCATTTGACTTAAACCAGTTTGCACCATCCACGCAACCTGCAAATTTCGGAACAAGTCCGCTTTCAATATACCCGCATTGGTCAGCACACCAAGATACGAAGCAGGCACACCATTCCACTCGACTGTTAAAGCCGTACCAACTCCAGTAAGGTTGTCCGCCCTGATTGCCTAGCTGTGTCAAGGCAACCTCAACAATCGCCTGATTACCTCCGGCAGTAAAGGCTCGCCCATACGGATAGTACCTCAGAACATGAGCCGGATATTGGGTATCTCCATAACTGTCCCAACCAAGCCTTTGTGCCTGCTGAGTGGAAAACTCCACTGCATTGGCATAAGAATAACCGCCGTAATTCGTTTTTGCCCAAGAAATATACCCATTACCGAAGTTGTAGCCTTGCAAGGCAAGTTTGATATGCTCCATATCTATCGGACTTTCCACTTCTGCCGAAGTAAGAGCCGCTTTCAATTCCTGAACTCCACACTGGATAGAATATTCAGGGTCTTTAATTCCATTAGGTTCGTGCGGATACTTCGTATTGAAACTTCCTTCTGCTGCCTGCATAGGGTCAAGTCCTCTGCCGCCGCTTTCCTGCATCATAACCGCCTTGATAAGTTCTACATACTCAGGAATGCCGTACTCTTTGGCATACTTCTGTATGATGGGTTCATAGGCTTCTACCTCTGCACTTACCGGAGTATAGGAATTACTGTCACTTCCTCCTCCAAACATTGCTACGGCAGCACCAAACAGCACGACAATCATAATAATCAGAACCGCTATCCAACCGCCTGCGGCGATTGCTGCTACAAGTGCTTTTGTCCCTGCAATAATCGCTTTGACTGTCGCAACAGTAGCTTTCGCTGTGGCTTTAACGGTATCTGCTGTGGCTTTCGCCGCTTTCTTTGCCGTCTGAGCCGCTTTCTGTGTTGCTTTGGCTGTTGTTTTTGCTGTTTTCTGTGCTATAATGGCAGCTTCTTTGGTGGTCTTAATAGAAGTCTTTGCCGTTTGTTCTGCGGTCTTGACCGACCTTTGAACAGTATTGGTTGCACCTTTCGATACGGTCTTGACTGTCGTATTTCCTGCCGACCTTGCAGACTGTTTAATTGTTTTCTCCGTACGCTCCAGAGTTCGGATGCTCTGTTTTCCGACAGGATTGACCGATTGTTTCTGAAGCTGTTTCTCTGCACGCTTGGTCTTGAAATTCTCAATTCCCGTTTTGGCTTTCTGATAATTCTGCCTTGTTTCACGCACACCCCATCTGCCGACTTTATCCGCACGGTATGCAGTTTCGTGAACAGCCCTATCCGTTGCCGCTTCGATTTTATCGGAAGCATATTCCTCTGCGGAATTTTCCGAAGCATTGGTGGAATGTTCTGCCTTATCTTTCGTCATCACATAGGCTTTCTTCATTCGCTCCGTGGCAACTGCTGCCTTATTTATGGTCTTGATTGTACCTTTGCTTGTATCTCTTGTTTTTATATCAGCCATCGGTTTCCTCCTTTCTCGAAAAATAATAGAGAGTGGGGTTTAATCCACTCTCTTAGCGACAACAACAAGCCTGCCATTGTTTCTTGAATATTCACAAGTAGAAAGAGAAATCAGCTTGTCGCCATATTCTGCCGATACTCCGGTATCATACAAAGAAAGTTCCTTGCACTTAGCAACATACGCATCAAACTCTGCCGCATTTTCTGCGTCCGTAAACTCATAATACTTAAAGCTATCGGAGCTGTCTGTATAAACGACTGTCTTAAAGACTGCAATCACTTCATACTGGTGTCTGTCCGTCAGTGTATCAAAGGTAATCGTCTTATGACCTTCCCAAAAGCTCTTGTTTCTGTACTTCATCAGTCCCGTAAACATCGAGCCGTCATTCATATGGTGTCCGTATATAATGATGTTGTCTGAAGGTTTCTGCACATCACAATTTTCCTGCACATATGGACAGCCATAAGCGGAATAGGTCTTATCAAACTTGTGCTTCAGGTAGAAGTTCGGCTCATTTACAGACTGCACGACCGGATAGTTGATATTGGTATCCTCAACCTTTATCCAACCCACCATATCCTCATTCTGCCGATAGAGTTCAAGATATTCCGCAAGATAGTCCTTATCTTCCGAAAACGTCACGTCCTCATTTTCCTTTGGCGGCTCGTCCTCCACAATCTCCGCAAGGTTATCATAGACTTCATTCTGCTTGGCAGAGTCAATGTGATTACGGATAATAAAGAAGGTGCTTACAGACAACACTACCGTAAACACCATCGCAATAATAATATAGATTTTTCTGCTCATTTTCTCTTACCTTTCCATATCATTTCTCTTAGGTGGAGTCAAATCTCTGCAATACTCCGGATACCTCAACTTGATACCCTCCATAAAATACGGAGCATATCCGCAACAGAACAGTTCCTCCGGTGTATAGAGATTTTCCCTGCCTTCTTCCGTAAATCCATTCCAGAGATTAAAGGCAAGGTGGCAGACCTTGACTGTGCCACTTGTCTGCCAACCGCCGTGCATACCTTCCGGTATGATGCAATCCCTCTTAAAATCAAACATCTTTCCGATGTTCATTCTTGTTTCTTCTGAAATACCCATCACATAGAAAAATGCTCTGTGATAGCAGTCGTTGACTTTGCACTTATCCAGATTTTCCAATACAAAATCTCTGTGTGCAGCATTGCGAAATTGAATTTTAGACATTGTAAATCCCTCCTTACGCTTCGCCCGGCTTGGTCGTCATCAGTTTATAAAGTTTCGTGTTCTTAGGGAATTTGTTTGCAAACGGTACAAGCGAACTTCCCACCTTGATAAGTCCGTGTCCTGCTTCCACATTCGTGATATAGGACATCTGGAGGTCAGAAATATTCAGAAGTTTTGCAAGCTCAAGCCTGTCTGTGGAAGCCTGATTCAGCATAATAATGAACTCTGAGTTTGCAAGCATTGTTCTCGCTGTATGGCTCTGCAAAAGGTCATCGACATTCTGAGTGATTCCACTTGCGTATGCACCGTATTTTCTCACACGCTTCCACAAGGTAAAGAGGAAGTTTGCAGAGTATTCGTGCTGGAACAGAAGATAAATCTCATCAATGAAGATAAAGGTGTTCTTACCCTTTGCACGGTTCTGTGTGATACGGTTCAGGATAGAGTCAAGGACAACAAGCATACCAATCGGCATAAGCTGTTTACCCAAATCAAGAATGTCATAGCAGATAAGGCGATTATTGGTATCCACATTCGTCTGCTTTGCAAAGGTATTCAGAGAACCGTGTGTGAAAAGTTCAATGGCAAGTGCCAGTTCCTTTGCTTCCGGTTCGTCCTGCTGCAAAAGTTCTGCCCTGAAATCCTGCAAGGTCGGTATATGTCCCTGATAGTTATTCTGCTGATAACTGCGATACACGCTTGCCGTGCAACGGTCAATGATAGACTTCTGCTTCGCTCCGAGATTTGTTCCTCCGATAAGCTGTTCACAAAGGGACATAATAAACTCGGATTTCAAAATGACAGGGTTTGCACCGTCGCCGTAATCCTTATTCATATCCATTGCATTGATGTGATTGTCGGAAGTAGCAGAAATATTGATTACCTCTCCGCCCATTGCATTGACAAGCTGTGAATACTCTCGCTCAGGGTCGATGATGATAATATCTGCGTCTGAAGAAAGCACCTGATTGATGATTTCTCCCTTTGCCGCAAATGACTTACCGCCACCAGATACACCGAGAATAAAGGAGTTACCATTCAAAAGCTGCTTACGGTCTGCGATAATCATATTTTTGCTGATAACATTCTGACCGTAATAGATACCGTTCTCGTGGAAAATATCCTGCACCCTGAATGGGATAAATACCGAAAGGCTCTCTGTTGTAAGTGTTCTGAACGCATCAATCTTTCTTGTTCCAAACGGCATTACCGTATTGAGTCCATCTACCTGCTGAAATCTCAGTGTTGCAAACTGGCAAAGATGTTTTCTTGCTGTGGTAAGCAACGCTTCCGTATCATTCTCAAGCTGTTCCTTACTGTCTGCCGTAATAACCATTGTGATAACAGCGAACATCATTCTCTGGTCACGGGTCGTAAGGTCATCGAGGAACTCTTTCATTTCTTTCTTCTGCTGCTCCATATCATACGGAACGGTGGCAGAGAAGTTATTATTGGCATTCTGCCTACGCTGCCAGTTTGTAATATTGGTTTCCACACCAAGCAGACGGTTTTCTGCTTCCTTTACTGCTTCATCAGTCGGAACAGGAACAATATCAATAGACATCATCAGATTTCTGTTCATATCCGTAAGTTCCGCTACCATACTGTCCTTGATATAGGACGCATATTCACGAAGAAAAAGGACTCTTCCATAACGGTTTCCCATCTTGAAATAGTCCTTTTCAAATTCCATTGTGTCGGGGCAGATATAATCCTTAAAATCGTGTCCCTTTTTTCTTGTTTCCTTAATATCAAAGTGGAAAGAGCTTTCTTCTCCCACACGATAGAAGTCGTGGAAAATACGAAGTCTTTCGTCTGTTTCCAGTTCCACACACTTACTTCCAAGCCTGCCGAAGTGAGCAATCAAATCTGCACCGACACGGGCAAAATAAGTTCTTGCGTCCTCCACACTCTTTTTGTTGATGGAAATGGTAATATACTTATCCTGAACAATAGAGTTTGCACCCGTTGCCTTATCAAGAAGCATTTTATTGTATTCCTCTCGATATTCGTCCAGATTATCTCCGGTTGTCGGAATAAGAATTGTCTGCTCAAAATCCAGTCTGTTGAGCCGACGATTATTGATTGTGATTTTTGTCGTTGCACCACTGTCAAGAGAGTTCAGAAGTTCGGAATATTCAAGGAACATCGCTTCCTTATCCTCACGGCTCGCCACTGCATAGTTAATATCCGTAAAGCGGTAGGTCTTTGAATATTTATCCTTTCCCACTTTGAAAATGCCATCATCAAAGATAGCTGCCACGGGAATCACGTCCTGCACCCCTTTCGGTACAACAAATTTTTCTTTATCCTGCTTAAACAAATTTGTAAGAGTCTTAATCATTTGACTTCAATACCTCCTTCTGCTTCTGTTCAATGCTTGGCTTCATCAGTTCGTAATAAACATTGGTGGAGTGAAATACCAGCTTCTTCGGCATTAAAAACTCCGATTTTATCCACGCATAGATTGCTTTCTCTGCGGTCATACCGTTGTACTTCACAAAGCCAAGTGCCGCAAACGGAGCAGCACCCAAAATGCACACCCACGATACGGTTTCCGTGCCAACATACGGTCTGAGCAAGAAATACAGTCCTACCGCAACGCCACAAGCGAGAACAGAAAAAATGAACTGTCTGAGCGACAGTCCAAAAAACATTGACTCTGTATAATTTCTGATTTCTCGGTTAATTTTTACTTCCATATCTGTTTCCTTTCCTGCGGTTTCGGTCTTTCTCCCTCACGCATTTATCATTCAGGCAAAAGACTTTGCCTTTTCGTTTACCGCCATAGTAAACGCATTTCTTACAATCTCTTTGGTTCATCTCAAAATCTCTCCTTAAAGTCCCATCATCTCTCGGATAATACGGTCAGACATTTTTACTGCACCGACAAGAACAAGCATATTAAATACCAATTCCCCGATATATGCCCACACCTGCGTAACTGCTGCTGCATCAGGATTCACTACTGGCGGCGATGAAGCAAATACGGAGAAAATAATACAGGCAAGTACAATGACTGCTCCCTCAAGCAGAACTGCACAATAGCTCTTGATAAAACTCTTGCCTACATTCTGTGTAGGTTCTCCTGCAAATGTGGAAAGCGGTATCGGTGCAAGTGCTGTGTACATATACAACTTGAAAAATCGTCCATACACTGTCATTATCAGAATGAACGACAGCACCGTGATAAATAATCCTCCGATAAGCGTTACCGCCCACAAAGGGATACTCTCAAAAAATCCGCAATCCTCTATGGTCGTTACCATCTCTGCGGGTAAGGTCGTCTGTTCCGGAGTTCCAAATCCGGCAGCATTCATAATGGTTGAAATCGTCCCTTGCACGATATTAAATAATGCAAGCATAAGCTCCATTCCGTATGTGATAACACCTTTCGCCAATGCAAAACGGACAAAGAGTTTTAAAGCGTGTTCCGGTTTCTTCACATCTGTAAAACTTCCGCAGGTCTTTACCATACCTATCACAAAAAACAATACAAGTAAGGCAAGCCCGATAGCCTGAACTGCACCGTTGATGTCAACAATAACCTTCCAGATATTCCCGCCCTTAAAGTTCTGCGGTGTAGTTGTGATGAGTGTCCATATTTCCGACAGTTTTTCATTCCAAGTTTCAAGGGCATTTTCAAGATTTTGAACTACCCAGTTATCACTCATTCAAAACACCTCCTTACAATTAAGGGGTGTCCCTTAACTTGGCACACCCCTCGATAACTGTGTAACTCTTATCTTAGCCTGTGATAAGAGTAAGGATTTCTTTCGCAAAAGTGATAATGACACCGCCCGCAAGAGTCAGGAAGCCATTGGCTCTCTGAGAAGGGTCGTGAGATTTGAGTGAAAGACCGACCTGCACGATACCAAAGCCAAGCAAAATCATACCGATGGCACGGATAAGTCCGAAGATAAAGTCGGACAGATTATTGACTACGGTAAGCGGGTCATTCGCTGCAAATGCAGTCGTTGTCATTCCAAGTGCCAATGCACCGATAATGACCATTGTGCAGTAAGCACGGAAGCCTTTCTTAACCTTTCCGGTCATAGGCAGTTTCTTTGTTTCCTGAATATCAGTTGCTTTTTTCTTAAAAATAGTCATAGTTGAATACCTCCAAAATTTAATTTGTTTGATTGTTTATGAACAGAGCTTCCATCTCCTCATCGGAAAGAAGTTCCCAGTTCGTTTCTTCCATTTCCTTTTCAGGAAGTGTTGCAGGGTCAATGTCCCAAATAGCAATCGAAGCAATATCTTTTGTGACTTCTCCGTGCTTATAAGGACTTGCCTTTCCGTCTGTGGTAAGTGCCACATTCGGGTGTTTCATAATGTCATATTTGAAATCCATAATGGGTCTTTCCCCACGGATAAACAAAATAGCGTACTGATTATCGAGCATACGCACCTCATCAGGGGTAAGTAACTCTCTGCCGCTAATCTGATAGTTGGTGGAATAGTTACCGCTTCTTCCGGTACTCTTTCCGAACGTGTTGGTATCAATGGTTTCCTTGCCCAACAGCTCCGACACATATTTATGGGTTGACTGCTCATTTCCACCGAGGTAAAGAAATTCATCGCAGTTACCCACAATGCTCTCCCACTGTTTTTCAAACAAGGCTTTAAGCTGTGCCAAGTTCTGTAAGATGATGCTTACCGATACACCACGAGAACGCATAACCGACAGTATCTTGTCGAAGTCGTCCGGCAGTGAAACATTGGCAAATTCGTCCATCATAAAATGAACAGGCATCGGCAGACAACCGCCGTGGATATGGTCGGCTGCATAAAACAACTGCTGAAAAAGCTGTGTGTAAAGAATGGATACCAAGAAGTTGAAACTAGAGTCGTTATCCGGTATCAGTGCAAACAGTGCCACCTTTTTCTCTCCGAGTGATTGCAAATCCAGTTCATCGGCAGAAGTAAGAGCAGCAAGACTTTCCAAGTTAAACTTTTCAAGCCTTGCTGCAAGGGTTATCTGTATAGATTTTAATGTTTTGGAAGAACCGGAATGATAAGAGTGATAATACTTCAAAGCAATGTGTTCAGGATTATCTATCATCAAATCTGAAAACAGATTATCAAGCGGAGAAGGACTTGGGTCGTCCTCGTCCTCAATCGCCCCGACTCTGAGCATTTCCATTACCATTGCAAAATTTTGTTCTTCCGGCGGTGCTTCATAGTGCAGATAAAATACAAGTGCAAGCAGAAGCATTGACGCTGCCGTATCCCAAAACGGGTCATTGCTCTGTGAACCTTTCGGAGTGGTACTCTTGAAAAGATTTGTTACGAGCTTCTGCACATCATTGTCGTTCTGCAAATATACAAACGGATTGTAACAATGGCTTTTCTCCATTGAAATCAAATCAAGCACACGCACTTCGTAACCTTTCTTCTCAAGAAGATGTCCCGTATCTCGCAGGATTTCCCCTTTCGGGTCTAATATCACATAGCTGTTTCTGGCAGCATTCATAATATTAGGCTTTGCATAAAACCTCGTCTTACCTGCACCGGAGCCACCGCACACAAGCGTATTCAGATTTCGTCTGTGCTTCTTGGCATTAAGTCCAATGCACACATTCTGAGTCATCAGCTTATTTTCTGATAGTGGCTTTTGTCGGTATTTTTTATCAATGGCTCTGACATTGCCCCATTTGGCAGAACCGTGTTCTTCTCGTCTGCGGTAATTCTTTCTTGTTGAGAAATAAATCCCGATACCCATTCCATAGCACAAAAGCAAAATGAGGACAGTTTTCAGGCTGTCCCCACATAATTTTATGGAAAATGGATTATCAAAGAGTGTCGCAAGATTGGCTGCTATCTCCGGCAATCCTCCGCTTATGGAAGGTGCAATCAGAAGTGCCAGCCATATGACCGGAACGATACCGACAATGGATAAAATAATGGCAGTCTGCCTGTCATTATCTCGCTTCATCTGAGCGTTTCCTTTCAATCACTTTGAACTTTTTCAATGGGGCATTTCCGACTTTTACAAGCAGGTCGTCTACTGCGTCTGCGGACTTGCCTTCCTCCATCAACTTTGTTTTCTCATCGTTTAAGGAGCGAATGACAACACCGTGTTCATAATCGTCCAAAGCAATGTGGTAGAGTTTTTCTTTTTCCATATCTGCCCTCCGTTATCTCTCATAGTCCTTTGAACGCTCCTGCTTCTTGCGGAACATTTCATCAGAGATATGACTGTGAATTTCTGCCATTGCATTTCGTGTCTTGGAAAGCTCCGCACGGATTTCTTTCGGCTCTTTGGAAGCCAGTCCCTCCGGAATACGGTTAATTGCAAAATTCTGTGTATCTACGCCATACTTCTTGCAAATCATATATCCGATACACACTGCCTGAAAGCCCATATCCCTGCGGCTGTAACTTTCGCTGTTGATGGAAAGCTGTGCGTGTCCGAGTTCCTGAGCGACACACTGAGCAACTGCTACACTGTCGCCCACATTACGCTTCACATACAAGGTCTGCTTTTCATTATTATAGAAAGCTGCCATATTCGGATACGGAAGTTCATCGGTTGCCGCAACCTCCACCGGAGATACATCAAGCATTGTCGTGATAAGTGCTTTCGGGTCACGGTTTGCTGATACTGCCGGAGCTTTTCTTCCATTTGTCTGCGTAACATCAAATACCTTTTTGACATTGTAGGAAATACCCGGAGAACCATCTGCTCTTGTGTATTCCACTGGTTCAAGGATAGAAATACTCTTTGCCCCTTTGGTAATCTTCACATTGTCCTTACCCCAATCATCAAAATCTTTAAGCTGTGTCGCCTGCGGATACTGACTGTAAATAAGGAGAGCATTTGCTGCGGAATATCTGTCCATTCGACTCTGCGTATCAAGAAAACTCTTGAATTTCTCAGGGTCACTCACAATCTCACGGGCAGCGTCATCAATTATCTGATAGACCTTTTCTTTTTCTGCTCGCTTCTTTTCCGCATACTCCTCTTTGGATAATCTCGGCTGATTACCGCCAGCCTTTGCGGGTTTGAAATCATTTGTCATAGTGAATTACCTCTCTTTTGTTTTGGGTTTCTTCTTCGGCTGACGGTGTACCGTCTGACCGTTTTTCTGCTGCGGCTTCTTGCCGTCTTTCTTAACCTCCGGCTCTTTACGCTCTGCTTCTTTTTGCTGTTTTGCCTGTGCCTTGTAACGGTCAAGTTTCTCTTTGACCGATGGCTTTTCCACTGGCTTTGCAACACCCTTATCAGATTGCGTTTCTACCGGCTCTGAGTTTTGCCTTGACAGAGGGCTTTTGTCTGTTTTGGCGACTGAGGGGTTTGCGTTTGCTCGCTCCTCTTTCTGCATTGGATTTCTGACCGCTTCTTCCATAATGATTTCACTCTTGGATTTAGTCGGCTTTTCTTTTTCAACCGCTTCACGGTCTGCGATAGCTTTCTCTGCTTCACTGACAATCGAAGCCTTATCCACTTTGCCAAGTTCAAATCTTTCAACGATACGCTGAATTTTAGAAGCGTCCTCTGCTCTTGCGATAATATCTACCGGAGCGTTCTCTCCCTTTGTGTTCTTATCTCTGAGGACACAATAAAGAACACCATAGCGTTTTGCCTGTTCGGTAAACTTCTTCAAATCCTTTTGCGGAATGGAAAAGACTTTCAGCTCCTTGCCTGACTTAATCATATTGGTAAGTCTTGCTTTGCCCTTCGTCTTTTGTTCCTGCTTCAGAACCGATACCAAAAGCAATGCGATATTCTTCGCCGCCGAACCGCTTAATCTTGCAGCAACTTCAAATCCTTCAAGTGAAAGCCTAACGACCTGCTCTGCTGCGTCACCACCGTTGTTCATAGCGTGATTTCTCCTTTCTCTGCTGTTTTTGTTCCTCTGTTTCGATATGCTCAAGGTTTTCTTCCATAACTTTTGACCTCGCCGCAATATCCTCGCAGAGTTTTACTTCCCGTCGGAGTTTTTTCAATTCTCCGTTGATAGAAGCGATTTCATCTTTTGCCGCCTGAAGCTGACCATCATCAATATTTGTTCTTATCTTTTTTCGGAGATGTGTTCTTCCGGCAATCAGATTTTTCATCTGCTCCTCTAAGGAAGTCTTATATGAAAAAAGCTGTTCGTCCGTGGAAATACTTTCTCGTCCGAGCAGCCTTACTTCATCAGTAATCTTATCGAGCTTCATCAAATCATCTTTCAAAAGATAATGAAGCCTTGCGTTATTCTGTTTCTTATACTTGGGCAAATAACCGAGTCTGTAACAGTAATACAGATACAGCCCATAAAGTCCGCCTTTCTTTTTCAGCTTCTGCCCTCTGGTCTGCATCCGGTACTGTCTTGGTTTATAAGTCGCCCTCTGGAACGGCTCAATCTCTGCCCATCTGTCACGATTTTCTTTGATACGCTCTACAATCCGGTCATTGGTATAATCTGCTCCGAGATTTTTCAGTCGTATCGGCTTATCGTATCCCTTTGGAATGACCGTCCAGTATTTTCGGCTTGGACTTAGGTTATAGGCATATCCCATTTCCTTGAGAGCAAACTGAAATTCTTTCAGGGTCTTGCTGTGGTCGATAGCATAGTCAATGGCTTCTTTTGCAACTGAGTAGCGTGTCGGCATACCTGCTTTTTCTTTCATCGTCAGATAATCTGACTGCTTACTGCGGTTCGGATTCGGGTCATAGTAAAGTCCGTACTTCTCACAAATCCTGTCTGCAACTTTTCGGAATTTGAACCACGCTTTTTCCTCGCCCCACAAATGTTTGCCATCGACAAAAGAAATAGAGTTGATGACAAAATGGCAATGCAGGTGCTTTGTATTCAGGTGAGTTGTCACAACGACCTGAAATCTTTTACCCCACACTTCATTTGCAAATTCCATTCCGATTTTCTGTGCCATCTCAGGAGATATATCTGTTTCCTTGAAACTCAAATATCCGTGATAGGCTTGGATACCTTCTGTCTTTTGGTACTGCTCCTTAACCGTTATGAACTGGTCACGGGCAATCGCCACATTACAGTTGATACCCTCAACATAAAATTCTCGCTCTGTTTTTTCTTCGTCCTTTGCATAAGCAATAACATCAGCAAGAGCCTGATACTGTTCCGGTGAAAACTCCCTTTTGATATTTGCAGAAGTCTTTTCGGGATTGGTTGCATAGTCAATGACCTGACCAAGCCTTTCTGTTACCGACCACAACTTTGTTACTGCCATTTCATTTCGCTCTGATTTGGGCGAAGATATGTCCTCTCAATCTCTGACTGGAACTTATTCCACTTTGCAGCTTCATTCTTCAGCATAGGTGCGTCAATGAAACCAAGTGTATTCGCTTTGGCAGCAAGCTGATTGATGTTATTACCGATAGAGGAAAGTTCCCTCATCACATCATAGAAACGGTCATCGGGTTTCTCTTTCGGTTCGTAACCTCTGATAAGTAAACGGATAAGTCCTGCTTCGGAAAGACAAGCCTTCTTTGCCTTAGCTGCCAAATCCTGTGCTTCCTTGCGGTTAAAGCGTACAATCTTCTGAATGTTTCTCTTTCTCATAATCAGTATCTTCCTTTCTCTTTACTCTGCAATCTTTGTTAATCTGGAATAAGCACATCATCGTAACGCCAAGACAACTGCCGAGCAGTGTCCCAGCGGCGATAAGTAATAACTCTCTCAAATCAAGTTCTCCTTTCTCACGGGGTATTAGGGGCAACCCCTAACGAGCCTTTTACCGTTTGGGAAACTGTGTTTATCCAAATGGTCTGCTCGCTAAGAATAAACATCTCCTCCGGGTTGCCCCGTTCTCAGTCTACTATCTCTCATAATCCTTTGATTTCGGCTTAAAAGGTTCAGCCACGATATTGCCGCCCACTTCCTTAGAAAAGCGTTCGGGATACTTGAACTGTTCCTTGTATTTCTTCATCATATCGTCCGGCAAGCTCTGAAAACTCTCACTCTCAGGCGGTGCATAACAGATAAAGAATTTGCCGCAGATAATATCTACCATCTCTTTCTTATCATTGTCCTGCACATAAACTGCACGGTTAAGCGGAAGTCCTCTCATCTTTCCTTCCTCATTACAGATGATTGCAACATCATCGTCATAGGGCATATATTCCTCAATATCCCCGCCGACAACCTCCTGCATTGCTTCCAGACTGTCGTCGATTACAATTTCCTTCGGGTACTTTTCCGGTTCTACCAAGAGAACTTTAATCTTAGAATCATTCATCGTTCTTCATTCCTTTCGTGTGTTTTTTTATTGTAAATTCCCATCCGCATACAAAGAAAATCGTTGAAGTCCTTACCTGCTTTTGGTGGCTCATCAACGATTTCATACTTATCCGGCAGAATAGTTTTTAAGGTCTGTGCTGCCTTTCTGCCCGCTATATCATTGTCAAAATGGATACGGATTTTCCTGACAGATGGGTTACTGCCAAGATACTTTTCCAGTGCAATCGGCACTTTACTGTCCTCAATTTTCTTTGCCGGAGAATACACCCCGGACAGCGAGACAAAGCTCATTTCTTTCCAATCTTGCCCGTTCAGCTTCGCAAGCGTGGCATAGGATAACAAGTCAATGGCACACTCAAAGAGGTGTACTTCCTCCAAGTTTTCCTTACCAAGCCGAAAAGAATAATCTTTTTTACTTCCACTGCAATCGCCCATAATCCTACGCTTATTCGTGGAACGGTAGGCTGCATATTTCGGTTCTTTCATCTCGTCATAGCCTACAAACACAACATTGTGATACGGCAGACTCTCAAAGATAAGGTCATTGGAAATACAGTAATTGATGATTTCAAAATCTATTCCTCTCCCGAAAAGATACTCTGTAATCACTATGTTGGAAGCACATTTTTCAGGGAGAAGAAGTGGTTTGTTTTCCTCTTTTGGCTGTGGATTTTCATAGACCGGAGCCTGAATCGCTGTGTGTCCGATAATGGTTTCCACCGCTTCAAGGAAGCTGTAACCTTTGACCTTAATCAGATAATCCAAAGCACTCCTGCCGCCAATACCTCTCGACCACCATATCCATTTCCCGTTTGAAATCTTCAAACTGTCGTGGGTTCTGGTGCAATAGGTGTTACCTGAAAACTTAACCAGCTCATACGGTTCATAATTTCTCAGGTAGGTTAATAAGTCCATCTGCTTCGCCTGAATGATTAACTCAGGTGCGATAAATGGCATATCGACCACCGCCTTCCTGTTTATCTCTCATACGATTTCTCCTTTCTGCCGCCGACTGTTTCGCCCTCATCAGGCTCTCCGCCGACAATCTCATTTTCCTTTTTATCCATATTGAGCAGGATATTCAGCTCATCAAGTCGGGCAGTTTTTGCCCTCAATTCTTCCTCCTTTGCAAACGGCTTTTCGATTTCCTGCTTCGCTGTTTCAAACTGCTTCTCCGTATTTTCAAGGCTGTTTTTCGTATCAGCAAGTACTTCCTCAAAGCGTTCTATGCCGTTATCTATTCTCACGATATTACCGTGAGCATCATCGCCAAGCGGTACATCTCTGCTTGTTTCGCCTTTTAATTTCACAACATAATTACGCTGAACCGTATCAAAATACAGTTCCATTTGAAAGCCACGGTACTCGCCAAGTGGTATCGCATCAGGACTGTTCATTGACTTGCAGGCATTGATGATTGCCTGACCTGCTTCGGCTTTTTCGGAATAAGAAACACCTGATACCATCATTCCAAGCGGCTGCTCGTCTATCGGTTTCGGGTGTAATTTTGCTGTTTCAACATCTTTTGTAAGTCCCTCTACACGGGATTTCAAGTAAGCAATCTGTTGTGGGTAGAACTTGATGACCTTATCCTCCAGTCCGTATTTCTCCGATAAGAAATTGGATTTTAACATCTTCAGCTTCTGTACCTGAATGTCTAAGTCCATCTTTTCTTTGATATACGGATTGCCTGTTGCAAGCATTTTTATCTCCGCATAGGACAGTGCGGTTTCATCAATATCCTCTGCCGACCTGACCGGAGATTTGCTCGTCATAATCTGACTTGCGAACTTCTGCTTACCTTCCACAAGCTGATAGAGGTATGCATCAAAGGTCTGCTCTGTTACATAGCGGTAAATATCTACCTGCGGATTTTCATTGCCCTGACGGACAATTCTACCGGAACGCTGCTCCAAATCTGAAGGTCGCCACGGACAATCCACGTCGTGAAGTGCGATAAGTTTGTCTTGCACATTTGTTCCTGCTCCCATCTTCTGAGTAGAGCCAAGAAGCACTCTGACTTCTCCCTTGCGGGTCTTTTGGAACAGTTCTTTTTTCTTCATATCCGTGTCGGCTTCGTGTATGAACTTCACTTCACTTTCAGGAATACCTCTCTCAATCAGCTTCTTTCTGATGTCGTTATAGACGGAAAATGTGCCATCATTCTTCGGCGTGGAAAGGTCACAAAACACAAGCTGTGCCGATTTCTTGTCGGCATTTTCTTTCCATATCCGATAGATGTTATCGACGCAGGCATTGATTTTACTGCCCTCAAAATCAGGCAGCATATCGTTTAGCATACGCTGGTCAAGAGCCAGTTTTCTTCCGTCATTCGTGATTTTCAGCATATTATCTACGCTTGAATCCACACCGCCGCCACGCACCTGCTCGGCTCTCTCTGCAAGGGAAGCAACCATCTCCTTCTGCATTTCCGATGGCTTTACTGCAATGTTATGATACTTTGCTTCCGGTACTGGCAGGTTCAACATATCTGCTGTTTTAATGTCCGCTATCTCCTTGAACATCGCCATTAGTTCAGGCAAGTTATAGAATTTTGCGAACCTTGTCTTTGCTCTGTATCCTGTTCCTTCCGGTGTAAGTTCCACTGCCGTAATGGTTTCTCCGAAAGTGGAAGCCCAGGCATCAAAGTGCTGCAACCCATTTTTCACAAGCGTGTTGTACTGCAAATATCGCTGTATCGTGTAGAGTTCCACCATACTGTTTGAGATAGGTGTACCTGTTGCGAATACGGTTCCTCGACCTCCGGTAATCTCGTCAAGGTAACGACACTTCATAAAGAGGTCGGAAGATTTCTGTGCTTCCGTCTGTGCGATACCGCCCACATTACGCATTTTTGTATAAAGATAAAGGTTCTTGTAATAATGGCTTTCATCAACAAAAAGCCTGTCTACACCAAGTTCCTCAAAGGTTACAACATCATCTTTCTTCGTCTGGTCATTGAGTTTATCAAGTTTCTGCTTAATAGATTTCTTTGACTTTTCAAGCTGCTTTATAGAGAAGTTTTCCCCTCGGTTTCGCTTGAGTTCCGCAATTCCTCCGGTTATCTCCTCAAGCTGCTGCTCTAAGATTGCCCTCTGTCTTTCAATGGACATCGGGATTTTCTCAAACTGTGAATGTCCGATGATAACTGCGTCATAATCTCCAGTTGCAATCCTGCCGCAGAATTTTTTACGGTTCTTGGTTTCAAAATCTTTCTTTGTTGCGACAAGTATATTCGCCGCCGGATAGAGCTGCAAATACTCAGCCGCCCATTGTTCGGTCAAGTGATTTGGTACAACAAACAGTGACTTATTACAAAGCCCAAGCCTTTTCGACTCCTGTGCTGCCGCTACCATTTCAAAAGTTTTTCCAGCTCCGACTGCGTGTGCAAGAAGCGTATTTCCTCCATAAAGGATATGGGCAACCGCATTTTTCTGATGTTCCCTGAGTTCAATTTCAGGGTTCATTCCATTGAAGATGATATGACTTCCATCATACTCACGAGGTCTGACGCTATTGAATTTCTCATTGTAGGATTTGCAAAGCCTTTCCCTTCGTTCAGGGTCAGACCATATCCAGTCCTGAAATTCCTGCTTAATCATTTCCTGCTTCGACTGAGCAATCGCTGTTTCCTTTTTATTCAGGACAGCCTTTTTCTTTCCCTCATCATCTTCGATATAATCAAAGATACGCACATCTTTTAAATTCAGCGTTTCCTCAATAATCTTATAGGCATTGATGCGGGAAGTTCCGTAAGTGTTATATGCCCTTACATTTCCTTTGTCATAGGATTTGCCCTCAATATTCCACTCACTCGTAAATGGAGAGAAGTGAACTTTGATATTCCACTGTGCATAGCGTGGTGTTTCAAGCAAATGAAAGATAAACTCCTGCACATCGTCCGGTGGCAACCAAGTTGCACCAAGTCGCACGGAAATTTCACTTGCAGTCAGGTCTCTCGGCTGCACCTTTTGAAGTGCTTCTACATTGACCTTATAATCTTTCGGATAGAGTTCTGCCGAGTTCTTTGCAATCCTCAGCTTTTCCCTGACATTACCCGAAAGGTATTCATCAGCCATCAGATACTTCGGTTCGTAAGAATTTCCACACTCATAAAGCGGGTTTAGGAAGATAACACCCTTTAAGTCCTCAAAGATTTCATTCTCCGATTTACCGGAAAGCCCCATCATATAGTCCATATCAATCGTGGCTTTTTCTCCAAGAGATACCGCCAACGCTTCACTTGCCGTATCAACAGAAGTAACCGGAGTATGCGGCTTAATTGTCCTCTTAGAAAACATATCAGCCTTACGCTCCAGTTCTCCGTCCTCTCCGATTATCTCCAATGCGGAAAGCAAAGAGAATGAACTATCCTGCGAGAAAGCAGAAGTATTTGCACGGCTGTTAATGAGTCCGTACTTACCTGAAAAGGTACCATAAAGTCTGTTTAATCGCTCCTGCTCCGCTTTGATTTCGCTGTCAGGGTAATCTTCTGTCTGCAATTCAATCAGCGTTCTGACGGAATTTCTAATAGCAATCATACCCTTAATTCGGTTCTCTGCGGTTGCCGACATTTCCACCGGAGTCATACGGGAATTTTCTCGATAGTAGATTTTATCGTCTACCAACGTATAGGAAAAGTTTCTCACTGTCGGGTCTGCCGGAATAGAATTATCTTCCTCCTCCAGTTCTTCCTCAGTTTCATATTCCGTGATTTCTCCGTGAATGTTTGCTACTGCTTCATCAAGCTGTGCTGCAAGGTCTGCATTTTCATACGGCACACAAGTTGCTTCCATACCGAAACGCCCCGATACAATTTTCATTTCTCCAAGTATCATTTCGGGGTGCTGCACAAAATAAGAGTTCATCTTAATTCCGTTCTCATCGGTATCAAGATGAACCCAATCCGGCTCAATATCTATCAGTCTGTCACGCTTTTGTAGGATAAGAATATCCGAAACGACTTCCGTTCCTGCATTACCCTTAAAGGTATTATTCGGCAATCGAATTGCTCCAAGAAGCTCTGCTCTCTGTGCAATATACTTTCGTACTGCTAAAGTTTCCTTGTCCATTGTGCCTTTGCTCGTTACAAGAGCCATCACACCGCCGGGTCTTAACTTATCAAGGGACTTTGCAAAAAAGTAATCGTGTATCAGGAACTTATGCTTGTCGTATCTTTTATCCGATACCTTAAAATCTCCAAAAGGCACATTACCAACCACTCCATCAAAGAAGCTGTCCGGCAGATTTGTTTCTTCAAATCCTTGTGCCGCAATGGTTGTTTTCTGATAAAGCTGCTGTGCAATCCCTGCGGAAATCGTATCAAGTTCCACACCGTAAATCTTACTGCCCTGCATTGTGTCCGGCAGCATACCGATGAAATTACCGATACCGCAGGACGGCTCTAACAAGTTGCCTTCCTTAAAGCCCATCTGCTCCATTGCCTTATAAATGGCTGTGATAACTTCAGGCGGCGTGTAGAACGCAGTCAACGTGCTTTCTCTTGCCGAAGCATATTCCTCCGGTGTTAATACCGAAGATAGTTCCAGATATTCCGTTGCCCACGCTGAATTATTTTCATCAAAGGCTTCTGAAAGCCCACCCCAACCGACATACTTTGATAAGATAATCTGTTCTTCAGGAGTGGCAAATCTGTTTTCTTCCTGACATTTTTTTAGAAGCTGTATCGCCATAATATTTCTGCGGAAGCGTTCCTTTTTACCAACCGTTTCAACCTCATTTTCTCTGAGATTAAAGGTATGACGGTCTGCCATAGGCACATCAGGGTGCAGGTCAAATCCTTTGACCTTTTTCTTCTGCTCCCAAGCGGGAACTACCGGCTCAGGCTCTTTATCATTTCTTTCTTCGGCAGGTTCTTCCTTTACAATCAAATGCTCATTTATCGGATTCTCTCGCACTTTTCTGTCAAACTCTGTGCGTGAAAATTCCTTATTGAACAGTGGCATATCATAGTCATAGAGCATTACTCTCTCATCATCAACAGATAAGATTTCGTACTCAGAAGCACCGATATACACCTTATCGCCAAGATGATATTCATACTGCACATCTTGTAGCTGTTCTGCTTCTTCAGGTTCTTTTTCGGTTGGTTCGACCTCTTGCTCCGGTGGTGCATTAGAAAGTATCTCACGATTTCTTTTCGTTTCCTCGATTTTGGCTCTGCGTTCCTCTTGGCTTTCGAGCCACTGAGGATAGTGTTCTTTTTCCTTTGGATTTAAGTATCTGTCTGTTCGGATAAGTTCCCCGATACGCTTCTCCACCTGCGACCACGAAAGCGTGATATGTGGCTTCTCTTTACCGATACCTTTCGTAATCGTAATACCTTTTCCATCGTGGCTCTCATCAATTCCTGCTCCGATTATGACGGGATAAGAACCGCCCCAACCGTATTCATTTTTCAAGAAGTCGGCATTTTCTTTTGTAGAAAGGCTTTTTTCAAACTGCTCATAGATACGCATTTTTCCCTCAGAAAATCCACTTCCGTTCGCAAGAACAGCGTCGATAATCTCCTGAGAAAAAGTAAAGGCAGAGGTTTTCTTTTCCTCTGCCCGACCGTCTAATATGAATGTCATCTGACCGTCCATTGACGGTAATGGTTTTATGCTGTCACTTAATTCTCCCAGTAATCGCATAGCTTCAAAATGACGGGCAATAACAGCCCAATCATAATAGCTCTGTGCGGTTCTGCTGTCGTATTTGCCCTCCCACAAATGCAGAACGTTTTCAAAGGTCTTGTACCCTACTGTCCTGCCGTCCTCTAAAGTAAGTTCGGTATAATCATTATTGAAAATACTCTTTATATACTCTGTGCGGTCTTTGTTATCAGGATTACGTTCATAATAATCTTTGATTTCTTCCAGACTAGCAGACAAATGTGGTGTCGTTCTGAGAATTTCATTGATTACTTCATCACGTCCAAAGAACGGAAGGCTTTTATCCTCGTGCGTTCTGTCGTAATACTCTAAGCGAATATCACTTCCGCTTTCACGATTTCCTGTGCCGAGCTGCGAAGGGAGTTCATCAGACGAACCCATTTCATCATATCCTCCGCTTTCATCTGTTCGGTCACTCCCTCTTTCTGTGCCATCTGGCTCAGGATTGTTTCCTCCATCTTGCTGGCTCTCTGTTCCACTTCCGCCAAGTGCTGTGTCAGTTCGCCCCTCGTCAGGAGATTGTAGTAAAGGACTCTGTGATGTTCCTTCAGAAACTCTCTCCTCATCTGAGCGTATCTGCCCAGCGTCACTTCCGGCTGCTGTGGAAGTTTCAGGTTCGGAAGGCTGTAATCGCCCACCATCGTGTAGGTCAGTTCGTTCATTGTCCAAACTCCTTTCGTCGTTATTTTCAACCTTATTGTATTCATTTCTGTCCTGACCGACAATTATGCGATTTTGACGGTTGAGTGCAGTAATTGTTTTAGATATTTCCGTCAATCCCATTTCTGCAATATCACTGGTAGCAAATCCAAGTGCATTGAGTGTTTCCTGCGTATTGAAGTTAGTAACATCTCTGAAATCATCAAGTTCAAAATAACCGTCCGTATCAACGCCAAGCCTTGACATCATCATATATGCCACACTATTTGTCACGACATTTTTATAAATGAAAGCCACAATATCCTCTTCCACTTCCTCGAAGGAACTGCCCTCGGTTGCATAGTAAAGGTCTTGCAGATAATCAGGGATATTATCCTCTGCCGCATTTCTTGCTGCTCCCATAATTGCTTCGGCAAGACTGCTCTTATTCTCAATCTCTCCGAAAGTGCTTTCCAATGTCTCAATCACATCAGCTTCGTATTCCTGACGCATATCCCAAATCGGGACTGTTCTTGAATATCTGCTTTCGTGAGTATCTGAAATGTCAAAGTAATGTGTCAGTCTTTGCCGTGAACGGTTTTCATCAGCAAAAACAGCAATACCTCTTGCACCTCGGTTGACCCATCTGCCAAAAATTTTGTTCCACTGCTCTATCTCGAGAACCGCTGTTGCATCAGGTCGCTGTGCATATACAAGAAGCTGTTCGTCATAGCGTAACTTATAATTTCGGCAAGCTGAAGCTAAGAATGCCTGCCAGTTCTGAGGATTTGACACAACCGTTTTGCAGGTGCGGTTGTAAAGCTCAGAAATAAGGTCATATTTTCGTGCCATTACTCTTGCACCTCCTTATCGCTGTTTTTCTCTGTTTTTGGTCTTGTTTTTTGACGGTTCGGATTGATTGATAGGTTCAACTTTACTTCCATTAAGCTCCATTTTTTCAGCAAACTCGCATATATGATAGCAGCAATTTCCGACATACAAATGGTAGTCATCAATATACTTGCACACTCTGTCTGCTGTGTGTCCATCACGAAAAGTAATCTTGATTTTTCCACCATCGGGAATATAGAATTTCAAATTGTAATGACTGTCTATAAATCGAATTTGCTTTTCCTGCGGCTCTGCTCTATTCTCCTGTTGCTTCATTTTCCTTACCTCTCATTTTTGTTGCTTCATCAGAACCGCCGCCCAAATACGAAAAGAGTTTACCGGACTTTGTATTCTTCTGAAGCTCCATAATCACACCCATATCAGGAATCGTGATATTCGGGATTTTCAGGATTGCTTCCATATCAAGCTGCTGCAACTTTTTCTCCGTATCACAACCGGAGTCAAAGAGTTTATTCAGCACCTTGACCTTATTCTGAAAAGTTGCTTTGTCTTTCACGAAAATACCTCCTTAGCTAATGTTGATTACAATAGAAATACTGCCGCTCTGTTCTTCTTTCTGCGGATTACGTGAATACTCAGGAAAAAGGGACTGTACTCTCTGCCTTGCCCTGCGTATGGTTTCAAAACAAGGAAGTCCGTATGCTCGGTAATTAAATACAATATCCTCAAGCGGAAGATTTCCGGCAGGTATATATCCGTACCGATTGTAATAATGCAGAATAAGAAGCATATCATCATACCTCGACATCGGGCATTCCTTTAAGATTTCAAGCACTCGGCTCTCCACCGTTTTTTGTTGTTTCATAATGTTCCTCCAAAAATTAAAGGGACAGAGTTTTTTACGCTCTGCCCCGACTGGTTAATATTCGCTTGTTACTTACTTCTTACGGTTTTTAACCTGAAGAAAGATAAAGCCGCCGACAATAACGGCGACTAATGCAATAGCGATAATTGTCTTTGCTTCCATTACTCGTTACCCTCCTTTTTCTTCTTTTTGTATGCAACAACAGAAGTTACGGCGATACCGACAGCAGAAAGTCCGGCAAGGACATACCAAAGTTTCATATTGGTATCATCTCCTGTTTTCGGAGTATCCCTCAACTCATTGTGCATTTTTACAACGGCTGTTTCATCAAGTTTGATAGTAACATTCTGGTCGGCAGGTGTGATATATGCGGCAGAGGCATTGTTTGCCACTTCGGATACGGTATATTCGCCAATACGAAGTCCCTCAATCACAATTTCGCCATTCTTATCTGTTTCAAATGTCATATCATAACCGTTTGCTCCGGTTACTCTGAACGCAAAACCTTTAACCTTACCATCTGAAGATGTCTTGACGATTTTCAGTGTTCCACGCATAGCTTCATTGATAAATCCAACACCAGCCTTATTCTCAACGGAATAAGTTGTTTCGTCTTTCTCAATGAAAACAGAGTATTCTCCCTTATCAAGCAGGAAGCCCTCTGGTGCTTTTGTTTCACGGACAATATATTTTCCGTAAAGCAGCTCTTTCATCTCATAAATTCCGGTTTCGGTTTCTTCAAGATTTCCGATAAGTTCATCGCCATCATCAATCTTTCCGTTCTCATTGGTGTCCTTATATACCTCAAAGGTTGCACCCGTAAGTTTGTTATCTGGATATTCAGCGTCCACCTTCGTGAGTCTGATATTGCCGTGAACATACTCATTGACAATCTCAATTTCAACTACCTGCTCGGCTTTGCTGATATTGACCTCATACGCCTTTTCATCAAGAACAAATCCCTTTGGCTGCTCGATTTCTCTTACAATCCATTTGCCATAAGGAACTTTTGCAAAAGAAAAACTACCGTCTTTTGCAGAGGTAGTCGTAATAAGTGCAGTATCCTTTGTAAATTCTGTTTCTTCGGCTTTGAAGATACCGATAACAGCACCCTCAAGTGCTTCTCCGTTCTCGTCAATCTTCTTACCTGATACAGAACCATAGATAAGTTCATTCTTGATTTCTTTTCCATCATTCACTTTGATTTCAACTGTTGCGGTATCCTGACCTGCATATTCAAACACAACCGGATATTTCGTATCAGAGAGAACATAATGCTCATCGGTTGCAATCTCCTTGACATAGTATTTGCCAAACGGAAGGTCTGACTTCATAACAGCAGTTCCATTTTCATTTACGCTGACAATCTCAATCAGTCCATCAGCCGGAATAACTGTACCGCTTGCAGATACAATATCTTCTGCGGCATAAAGACCAAAGCTGATGTTTTTGATTTCTCCGTTGTCGCCAATACCAAATGTCTTATCCTTTTCAATGGCTTTTGCAAGGCTTACCTGCACTTTCTGTCTTTCGTTATAGAACGATGTGGAAGTTTCGGTAACAGAGATATTCTGACCTGCATAAGTAAGCTCAACCGTATGTGTTTCGCCACTCACTACCATTCCATCAGGTGCGGTAATTTCCTTGACCTCGTATTTTCCGAGATAAAGTTCTTTGCTCTTAACAAATCCATCGGAGCTTGTTGTGATAGTATCTACCACTTCGCCCTTTGAATAGCGGAGTGTACCGTCCGGTGTACTAATATCTTCCGCAGCACGGACTTCATAAACTGCACCCTCAAGTCCTGCCACTTCATAAACAGGCTGATAGATAACATCACTGTCCTCAGAACCACTTACATTGACACCACTAAATACTTCTCCAGTCTTTTCAACCGTGATAGTACCTTTCTGTGCCATATTCGGCTTATTGACTTTCACAACAGTTACGCCGCCTTCCTCTGTGGAATTTTCTTCAGTAATATCAAAATATACCGGAGTATCATCAAGTACATATCCGTATGGAGCTTGTACCTCTACGATGGAATATCCCTTGCCGTAATCTAATTTCTCAGGTGTTACAAGAGAACCATTTGCGTCGGTATAGAACACATCAATCGTGGTCGGTGTCGGATAAGTAAAGGTCATTTTGACCTGATTGCCCTGTGGGTCGTAAATCTTAAATCCTGCTCCTGCATACGGAATACTCTTTCCGCTTTCTGCGTCCACCTTGACTACATTGACAAAACTCTCAAAGTTACGGTTATTGATAAGATAACGGTAGGTCTGTGCGTTCTGTGAAATGAACACATCAAAATCGTCCATCATCTCTCTGCCTTCCCAACCGGAAGTCTGGTGTACGGTATAAATACCATACGGCATATCTTTTGTCTGACCGAAGCCATTTTCGTCGCAAACAATGGTATCTCTCTCATCTTTATTTGCTGCGTCATAGCTTCCGGCAGATTTCAGGTAAATCTCAAAGGAAGCACCCTTTTCAGGTGTTTCAATCTTTGTTTCTCCATCATCAGTGTGTTTAATGATAGCCACATTGCCTTTGATTACCTGCTCGGTTACATCATTGGAAGTAAGGTTGTGTTCCACCTCATAAAGTTTCGGGTCTGCACCTACCTTGTGAATGTTCTTATCAAGGAGATAGCCTTCACTCGGTGTAATTTCTCGGATTGTCCAGTCGGTATCACAAACATATTCTTTAGTAGTGAACTGACCGTTTTCATCAGTAACATACTTATCTACCAGCGTTTCGCCCTTATAGATACCGTAAACTGCTCCCGAAAGTTTGGCATTGCCCTGTGCTTCGCCCTTCTCAGCGTCGCTCTTTGTGACTGTTACAGTAAACTTCTTCAAAATGTTATTGAAGTTTCTTGTGGTTACTTCTTTCCACTTCACTGGTGCAGTCTGATTTTTTGGTACGACATAACGGATAGCTGTGTCCACTTCTTCAAGAGTATATGGTTCAGAACCACTGATAAGCACATCTTTGAAAGTTGCCACACCGTTTTTGTCTGTAACTGCATACTGGTCAACAGCAGCACCGGAAAGAGAAGTACCGTAAAGGTGGAACTTCACACCTTCAACAAGGTTATCTTCTGAGGACTTCACTACCTGAAGGTCGCCACGCTTCAATTTGTTATTGAAAGTGACCTTTGCAATCTGTCCTGCTACAACAGTAACTCTATGTGTTTCCTGCGGCTCGTACTTATCGTATGCCTGCTCGGTTACAGTATAGATACCCGGCATAAGATTATCAATCTGGAACTTACCGCCATTAGCTGTTGTAACTGTCTGATTGATACCGTTTCCGGTAATTGTGAAGTTAATACCGTCAATTTTACCGTCCTCACTAGTCTTTACAATCTGACAAGAACCATAGCTGACTTTCATCTTCACATAACCGTTGATACTGTCGCTTACTTCCTGAGCATAGCTGACAACATCCTGCACACTGGAGTTCTGACCGTGTTTACCCTCTGACCATACAACCACACCTCTTCGTACTGCATTTTTCTTCGTTGCGGTAATCGTAAATTCCTTACTCGGTGCAGTATCCATAGAAACAGTAAGTTTGTTACCATTCACTGAAAAGCTCACTCCACTGATACTTGCCTTGAAATTATATTTAGACAGCACATTATTGGAGTCTGTCAGAGTAGTTGTGTACTTACTTCCGTTCCACTCAAGTTCTATTGTCTTTGCCGAACCGGACGATTTATTACAAAAGCTCGGTATGGTCGCATGGTTCTGTACACTCTGCACCATACTGTTGTAATAACTGAAAATCTTATTGCGGAGCGGATGCTTTGCATTGATGACATCTTTCACATTGCTGCAACCACTGGCTGCTACATGATTGAAGTTCGCATCACGCTCTCCGATAACAGTTTCCCAGATAAGAAGCTGTGTAGCATAAGCCTGTGCAATGCTGTTTGCTGCCGCTTCATTCTGTGACCTCCAAGAAGTCGAGATTGTCCCACGATAGCCATACTGTAAAATACGACCAACAAAAAGACGGATTTCATCTCCGGAAATAACCCCATTGGCTGCAAGGTTATTAAAATAATTTTCGTCATACTTATTCATTGTCTGACCGACCTTGAGCGAAATTCCCGGCTCAATACAATAAGCAACATTGCCTGAGTATGAGCCAATAGCCTTAAGATTGGTAAAATTGGAACGTCCGGTATGCCAACCATTTTTCAAGGTCAAATTGCTGTGTCCCCATACCCCATCGTAATTAGCATCGCCATCACGAGGGAAATCGACCATATAAACATCGGCTTTTTCTCCCGAAGCAGCATATGCTGTTGTCGAGCCAATGCCTGCAAAAGTGGTCACACACATAAGGGTCGCCAAGAAAAGCGACGTGACTCTTTTGAATTTTGACTTTATCATTGCGTTTCCTCCTGTAAAAATTGAAAACACACCGTATCTCTACGATGTGCCTTTGTGGATTTTCTCTTACGACAAGATTTACCTGCCGAAAAACAAATGCGGATTTTCGTTAATTTTTCATTTTATCATACACCTCCAGTCCGTTCATACTGTGCGATTCCCCCTTAGAGATAGACATATACTTTGAGATAGTTATATTCAAGTGAGATAGTATATATCATTTTCGGTAGGTAAAAATATAACTAAGGGGTTAGAGTGTGAGAAAGGGGAACTGTAAAACAGGCTATCTGCTGTCACGCTCTGCACGATTACGCAAGAACTTGTTGTAATGCTCCAATGCCTTGCAGACAAAATCCTCCGTCTGACTGACGGGGATGTTTTTCGGGATAAGCTGTCTTACTCTGTCGCCCCTCAACACGATTTTTTCCTTTTGGTTCGGCTTTTCCTCAGACATAACAGCGTGGATTGCTTCTGTTGTAAGGTTGCCCTCGTTGAATAACTTTCGCATACGGATTGTCTGGTCGTGTGACGGGGTAGCGTCATTCAGGTCGATTTCGTCAACCACATCACGCTGGCAATCTTCGTCAAGATAGGAAAGTTCTACGGCAGGACGCATTTTAATACGCCCCTCGTCAACAAATTCAAGCAGCTCGGGAACAAGGTTTGTCAGGCGGACATAACGCTGTATTTGTGTGTTACTGTCCTGACTCTCAGAAGCTAAAATCTCTCTTGATTTACCCACAATAGAATTGTGTCCCACTGGGACTCCATTTTCTTTGCTCGGTCTGCCTGCTTGCCTTTTCATTGCTTCCAAACGCATTTTATAGGCAAAGGCTTTTTCACTTGGCAATATCTCTGACCTCTGAAAATTACTCTCAACCATTAAAATGGTCGCTTCATCTCTGTTCAGGTCTACAATCTCACTTCTCAGGGTTTCAAATCCTGCCAGTTCACAAGCTCGCTTTCGTCTGTGTCCTGAAACAAGTTCATATCTGCCGTCCTCTTTCTGCCTTACCGTTGCCGGAGTAATAACCCCTCTTTCCTTGACACTCTCCACAAGCTGCATCATATCTTCATCGTCCCTGACCTTAAACGGATGGTCTGGGAAATCATCAATCAGCTCTAACGGAATATCTCGGATTTTTGAAAGCTGTTCTTCATCTCTCTGTGCCTGAGTGGTAAATAAATCATCGAGCTTCGTGAGAGTGAAGTCGCTCTTTCTTCCTGCCATCGGCTAACACCTCCTTTGTAAATTCAGCGTATGCCTTAGACACTGTGCTATTTGGCTCATAAGCATAAATGCTTTTGCCTTTAGAAGAAGTTTCAGCGGCTTTTACGGCAATCGGGATTTGTGTTCGATACATTCTTATCTGATTACCAAAGTTTGCCCTGAGTGCTTCCACCGTACTCTTTGCAAGGTTTGTTCGGCTATCCACCAAAGTAAGCAGCATACCGTCTATCTTAATATCCGGATTGATATACTTCTTTACTTTTGAAATGGTCTGCACAAGCTGTGTCATACCCTTTGCAGGCAAATACTGAGCCTGAACCGGAATAATAACACTGTCTGCCGCCGATAAAGCATTGAGAGTAACCATACCAAGTGAAGGCATACAGTCTATAATTACATAATCATATCTGTTCTTCACTTGACTCAGATAGTTCTTGAGTGTAGTTTCTCTGCTCATTGCGTTCATAAGGTTAAATTCCATTGCTGAAAGCTCAAGGTTTGCCGGAACAAGGTCAACACCTTCTTCGTGGTGCAGGATACCAACCATAGGGTCTGTCATCGTTTCATTGATTACATCAGTGAGTTTCGTTGCAAGCGTGATACCCAAGCCGTCTGTATCCTGCCAACCAAGACAAGTCGTTAAATCTCCCTGCGGGTCTGCGTCTATGAGCAATACTTTCTTGCCCTGCATTGCAAGCCCGACTCCGAGATTAACTGTTGTGGTGGTCTTTCCGACTCCGCCTTTCTGGTTACATACGGAAATCGTTTTGCAGTTTGACACTTCTTTTTGCCCTCCTTTCTGAAAATTCATAGCCACCGCATTATGGCTATGTACCTGACCGACTCATTTCCTAATCGGTCATAGCAATATTTGTTCTCAACACCCCTTGCCAAGCAAAACGCTCACGGGAAGTCACTAAGGAACAGACTGCTTATCTGTATCATAGGATTCTAACCTCTGCCGGGTACTCCGCCAGCTCCGTAGAGAAGTATCATTATCATTCTGACTGTCATCGCCATATCAGGGGCAACCCGATACTCATAGCCGGAGTTCTCGCTATTCTGAAAAAGAAAAATTACGGCGTACCTGCTAAAGTGGCTATCATCAGAAATAAAGTCTTAGTGAATGACTTATTCAATTTTCAAGCGAAAAGGCTTCCGTTTTTGCTATCCGGAATGAACCCCTTCACTCATTTGGACAAAGGGGTATGAAATGCACACCCAAAATCGCCGCTTTTCCGAAAATTTTTTTGAAAAATTTTTTGAAATAAAAAAAGCCGCCTGCTCCGGTTAGGAAACAGACGGCAAATCAACGTTCTAAATGTATTCAATTTTCAATTTCTTTTTCTTTGCTTCAAGCACTTTACATAGAACATCATCTACTGCGTCGGTGTATCGTCCCTGAGCTGCTAAATTGTTCTTCAATTCAATGAGCGATTGTATCACTCGGCTTCGTTCTTCCTCATTTAAGTATAGATGATAGGTTTTCTCTCTCATTGGCTATCCCTCCATCTTTCAAATGTATTTTTGATTATCTCCACATCTTCCTCTGTATCAGAAGAAATAAATATATGTACGCTCTGAAAAGCTTTCTTTAAGCTATTGGCATAATCCAGTTCTGTGCCTTTCATCGGCAGCTTAATCAGCCTTATTCCTCTTTGCTTGCACATATATGCTTTCATTATTTCTATATTCTCATCGGCACTTCCTGACTCAATAGCCAACTTTTCTGAAGGTATGTATGTTTCAAGCGGAACTCCAAGCAATCGGTCAGAACCAAGTTCTGCTTTCAAGCCTTTCTTATTAGAATAATAGCTGACAGCCAAAGCAGGAAACAATGACAAATATTCTTGCTCACAAATTCGGCAGTCTTTATTCAATATCGTTCTTTCATTTATCTTCATACTCCACGAATGACCGTGCCTGCATTTCCACCACGCTCTCTTTGCTGAAGTTCGTGGTACTTCTGTCGGCTTCAATTTATTCTGTTCATAATCCCATTCACTGAGAAGCTGATTATCTGTCGTCGCCAAATCATTATATCCGGCAAGAACTTCTCTCTCCGCACAAACGGGGCATACCGTACCTTTCACACGAGCATTGATAACTGATTTCCACTCGTTACCGCATTTACCGCATCTCCACCAGACATTTTTCCTCGACTTTGCATTTACCTCATCAGGTTTCAACGGCAAGTTCTTTTCTGACCACTCCGAAGCAATTTCAGGGTGTGTTGTCTGCAAATCGTTAAATCCTTTCAGGAATATGTACCCACTGCAATACGGGCATTTACTACCACCGGAACGGGTAGAAATAAGAGTGTTCCACTCTCTGCCACAATCCTTACACTTCCACCAAGCCTTACGATTGGCAAAGACCGTAACCTGAGTTGGAAGTAACGGATAATTTCTGTCCGACCACTCGGCTGCTATATTCGGCAGAAGTGTTGCAAGGTCATTAAATCCTCCCAACACTTTATTATGGGAACAATACGGGCAGCCTGTCCTATTTATCGTTCTGCTCTTAACGGCAGCTTCCCACTCGTGTCCTTTTTCACATCTCCAAATCACTTTCTTATGAGAACCAATAGAAACCTCTGTCGGTTTTATCTTATTCTTTTTCGACCACTGTTTTACCAGTAATGGCTCTAATGTCGCCAAATCGTTAATACCTGCAATCACTCTCGCACCGGAACATATCGGACATTTTTCTCCATTAGAACGAGCCTTAACGCTTGTTTGCCATTCGTGTCCGCAAGTACCTTTCCACCATACTTTTTTATTTGAACCAAAGGTAATATCATCAGGTGTAAGCGGTAAATTCTTCTCCGACCATTCCGTAATAAGCTCTGGGTGTACTTCTGCTAAACTGTTGTTCATAGCCAAACCTCAACCTCCTTGTGCTTAGAGTATATGAAGTTTTGGCTTTATCTTGTAGTTTGCGAATATCCGTATAAATAGAAAAAGCCCTTTGATAAAAGGATTTCTCCTCTCTCAAAGGGCAAGTTTTATAAGCTTAAAATCTATCATCATTTAATAAGCTTTGCAATTCAATAAATCTTCTTTGAATTTTTCTAAATCAAATTTTCCTTTTGTTTTTACCTTTTTTATAGCTTTGATAAGCATTTCTTCAATTAACTGAATTTTTCCATCACTATCTGCATTATAATAGCTTTCAAAATCCATTCTAACATCAATCATTGCACAAGTTCCCAAAGATACTATTTGAACTTTCTCTTTCCATAATCCTTGATTATATACTTCCTTTGGAGCAACAATGGGTGTTATTCCAATTATAGTTAAAGTTTCACTGTATTCTTTTGTTTTGAAGTAATTATGTAGATTCTGACAATATCTATATACCTCATCATCTACTCCATAATGATTTGTAAAATAAGCCGGAGAATTTATATTCAATTCCATTTAAAGCACCTCCCCAAAACTATTTCTTTTCTATTTTAATTTTAAATCATATATTTGAGGGCTATCAATACTTATTGTGCAAAAGCGATATTTCTCTTTACACAATAATGCGTTTTTTCCTATTAAATACCCATGTTGAGTACAAGCCGTATATTTTTTACACGATTTTTTTAACATAGTATAAAGTTCTTTAGATTCTGTTTTTTCATACCAAATTGTACTTATCTCCGTTGGAAACAGAGCTTTATCTTCATAAACACCACCTATATTTATAACAGCAGAATACTCATTTACTTCTTGGTCTAAGAAAAAAATATTATTATCTAGGCACATATTGTTTTTTCTCTTCAAAGGTATTGTATCATTATAACATACAAGCCATTGACTGTTGAGGAGATTGCCCTTTTGGTTAATACCAAAAAGAGTATCTTTCGTTATATCAGAAATTTCTACCAAGTCATACATACGCCCACATTTGAAATAATGAATTTTAACATTTTGCTGAAAGTCAAAAAAAATGGAGAATAAATCTTCTTTTGTCGCAAATATTCTAAAACTTTTGGTCGCCATAATATTATCTTCCTTTATGCCCGTCTGAGCATTCTATGTTTTCAATAAAATCAAAAACTTGTTTATATCGTTTTCGTAATCCCGGCTTTCCGAACCGTTCTTCAATTACTTGAATTGCTTCTTTAAGTCTATGGTCATTAAAATATGCACTTGCAACATATAAAAATTGATTATTATCCCATATGATTCGTTTATCTTTATTTTCATAAAGTGTTAAATAATCTTTTTCGCAAGTTAATTGTTCAAGCAAAGGCATAGTATATTCTTTCAAAAAAGCAAGCATTTCTTCTTTTAGGCACTCATAATTACTAATATCTTTAAGGCAGAAATCTTCTGAATTTGAGTATATCTGTATAGGCTGTCTCTTATACACATCTCCGAGCCCACGAGACTACGCTGCATCTCGT